>OGYR01000256.1_pt1 | contig 41731 bp, 34 predicted proteins | sample 1576661 | NCBI WGS metagenome assembly OGYR01 (sample SAMEA3541490, study PRJEB24748) | human gut metagenome | biome: human gut; feature: human-associated habitat; material: faeces | place: China | collected 2012
TTGCCAGCGTGGTCAAGCGCCAGTGCGGCATCAAGGACTACGGCACCATCTTCCCGGGGCACGGCGGCATTCTGGACCGCTTTGACAGCGTGATGTTCATCGCGCCCTTCGTGACCATGGTCATCACCGCCGTGTTCTACGCCTGATACAGGGAGGAATCTATTATGTCTAAAAAAATTACGCTGCTGGGTTCTACCGGTTCCATCGGCACCCAGAGTCTGGATGTCATCCGCGCCCAAGGGTACGAGGTCTACGGCCTTTCTGCCCACAGCCATGTGGAAAAGATCTTGCAGCAGATCGAAGAGTTCCACCCGAAATACGTCTGCATGACCGACCCGGACGCCGCCGCAAAGCTGGACGCTGCGCTGGCAGGCCGGGCAAATGCGCCCAAGCTGCTCACCGGCCCGGAGGGGCTGAAGGAGCTGGCTGCGCTGGACGGCCCGGATGTGGTGCTGAACAGTGTGGTGGGCATTGCCGGCCTTGGTGCCAGCCTGTGCGCCATCGAAAGCGGCCACGACCTGGCACTGGCTAACAAGGAGAGCCTTGTCACCGGCGGTCATCTGGTCACGCAGGCTGTGGAAAAGCACGGCGTACAGCTGCTTCCTGTGGACAGCGAGCACTCTGCCATCTTCCAGTGTTTGCAGGATAAGGAAAGCGCTCCCAGCCTGACCAAAATTCTGCTCACCGCCTCCGGCGGCCCTTTCTTTGGCATGACCACTGAACAGCTGCGCGGCAAGACCCGGGCAGACGCCCTCAAGCACCCCAACTGGAACATGGGCGCGAAGATCACCATCGACTCCGCCACCCTGATGAACAAGGGTCTGGAGCTGATCGAGGCCGTATGGCTCTTCGGTCTGCCCCCGGAAAAAATTCAGATCGTGGTGCAGCGCCAGAGCATCGTCCACTCTGCGGTGCAGTTCAGCGATAATTCGATCATCGCGCAGCTGGGTGTGCCGGATATGCGCATCCCTATCCAGTACGCCCTGACCTACCCCAAGCGTGTGCCGGGCGTAGTGCCGGAACTGGACTTTACCACCCTGAAGCTGCTCACCTTCGATGTAGCCGATGAAGAAACCTTCCGTTGCCTTGCCGCCTGCAAAAAGGCCATTCGCAAGGGCGGTCTTGGCCCCTGCGCCGCCAACGGTGCCAACGAGGAAGCCGTTAAGCTGTTCCTTGAGGACAAGATCGGCTTTTTGGATATCGGCCGCTTGGTGGAGGCTGTTGTGGATAGCGACAGCTTTGGCGGCGACTATACGCTGGCAGACGTGTACGAGTGCGACCGCATGGCGCGCGCATTCGTGCGGGCACACCTGTAACGCTTTATCAGCAATATACGCCTTGGCGCTGTTTTTGTAATGGCTCCGGGACGCTGTGGGAGAACGAATGTCATTTATTATCACCATTCTTGCCGCGCTGCTCGTGTTCAGTGCGGTGATCGCCATCCACGAGTTCGGGCATTTTGCAGTGGCAAAACTCTGCGGCATTCAGGTCAATGAGTTTTCTATCGGCATGGGGCCGGTGCTCTGGAAAAAGAATCATAAAGGCACCCAGTACAGTCTGCGCGCCCTGCCTGTGGGTGGCTTTGTAGCGCTGGAAGGGGAGGAAAGCCCCGAAAGCCAGCAGGCAGAAGCTGCCCATACTGTGCAGGAGCAGCCCGCCCCGGAGACGGAAGCATCTGTGCAGCCCACCGGCGTCCCCCTGAATGAAGCCCCAGTTTGGCAGCGGGCACTGGTCATGGTAGCCGGTGCTGTCATGAATTTCGTGCTGGGCTTTGTGGTGCTGGTGGTTTTGATCGCCGCCCAGAATGAGCCCATCACCAGCAAGACCATCTACGCCATTCAGGACGGTGCCCTCTGCGGGCAGACCGGCCTGCAGGCGGGGGACAAGGTTCTGGCGGTGAACGGCCGCCGCTGCTTTGTGGCCAACGATATATTGTACGAGCTGGTGCGCACCCAGTCTTACAGTGCGGATTTCACCGTATTGCGGGATGGCCAAAAGGTGCAGCTGCCGGGGGTGCAGTTCGACACATGGCAGGACGAACAGGGCGAGACCCACATGAGCATCGGTTTTTCCGTCTATGGACTGGAAAAGACCCCCGGCAACGTGCTGCGGGAGGCGGGCAACAGCGTGCTGTATTATGGGCGCATCGTGTTCACCTCCCTTGTGGACTTAATGCGCGGGCGGGAGAGCATCAATAACCTCTCCGGCCCGGTGGGCATCGTATCGGCCATCGGGCAGGCCGCCAGCTACGGCTGGCAGGACCTGTTGGAGCTGCTGGCGCTCATCACCATCAACCTTGGCATCTTCAACCTGCTGCCTTTCCCTGCGCTGGACGGCGGCAAGGTGGTATTTTTGGTCATTGAAGGCGTCACCGGCCATGCAGTGCCGGAAAAGCTGCAAAGCCTGCTCACCCTTGCAACCTTCGGGCTGCTGTTCGGGCTGATGCTCTTTGCAACCTACAACGATATTCTCCGGCTCATCACCGGGACAGTATAAGAAAGGGGAACCCTTATGCGGCAGAAAAAACGCGAAGTGAAGATCGGCAATGTGACCATTGGCGGCAGCAACCCCATTGCGGTGCAGACCATGCTAAATGTGCCGGTAGAGGACATCGAGGGCAATGTGGCGCAGGCCAAGCGGTGCGAGGCCGCAGGCTGCCAGATCTTGCGAGTGACCTGTCCCAGCCCGGCAGATGCAAAGTGCATCGAGGCCGTCAAAAACGCAGTGAACATCCCCATCGTGGCAGATATCCACTTTGACTATAAGGCTGCGCTGGCCTGCGCGGACGTAGGCGTAGATAAGATCCGTATCAACCCGGGCAACATCGGCGACGACGACCGGGTAAAGGCAGTGGTGGATGCCTGCCAGCAGAAGAATATCCCTATCCGCATCGGCGTCAACGGCGGCAGTCTGGAAAAGCACATTCTGGCCCGCTACGGCGCACCCACCCCGGAAGCGATGGTGGAAAGCGCTTTGTACCATGTGCGGCTGCTGGAAAAGTTCGATTTCAATAACATCGTCATTTCCATCAAAAACTCCAACGTGCCCCGCATGATGGAAGCCTACCGCCAGCTCAGCGCCGTTACTGACTACCCGCTCCATGTAGGTGTCACCGAGGCCGGTACCTATCAGATGGGTCTGCTGAAAAGCGGCATGGGCATCGGCGGAATGCTGCTTGAGGGCATCGGTGACACCATCCGCGTGTCGCTGGCTGCCGAGCCGGAAAAAGAGGTGGAGGCAGGCTTCAACATCCTGCGCGCCGTGGGCTTCCCGGTCACCGGGCCTGAGGTCATCACCTGTCCCACCTGCGGACGCACCCAGTACCCCTGCACCGAGATCGCCAACGAGGTGGAAAAGCGGTTGCAGGGCTACAAAAAGTCCATCAAGGTGGCTGTGATGGGCTGCGTTGTCAACGGCCCCGGCGAAGCGCGTGAAGCTGATATCGGCATTGCGGGCGGCAAGGGCGAGGCTGTGCTGTTCATCCATGGCAAGCCCATCAAAAAGCTGACCGGCGATAACATTCTGGATCAGTTCATGGACGAGATCTATAAATTGTAAGCATTCTTTTCCCTACTGCCACACCCGCAAAAACGGGTGCGGCAGTTTGTGCTGTAAAGAACCCACCAAAAAGGAGTACCATTTGTGAAACCACTTGTTTCCCAGCTGTGGCCGCAGTTTATGGCGGACCCGGATTTTGCGGCCTGCTTCGGGCAGGTGATCGTGGAGCACGCCCGGATGCTGCGGCAGGACCGGCAGGTCGAGTTTACCCTGCGCAGCGCCGCCCCGCTGGACCAGAACCTCTGCGCCCGGCTGCTGGCTTCCCTGCAGCCGGACTATGAAGGCTTTGAACTGAAGATCAAAAACCTGTTCGGCTATGCCATGCTGGACGAGCACGCTTTGCGCATCCTGCTGGAGGACATGAAGCGGGACGGTGTGCCCATCAACGGCTTTCTGGACAGGAGCAGCATTACCATCACCGGGCAGAACATCACGGTGGGGGTGTGCCACGGTACAAAGTTTTTGCAGGAGATGGGCTTTGAAGAACTGCTTGCAAAGCGCGTTGCCGAGCACACCGGCGTTACCCCAAAGGTGACGCTGCAAAGCGCGGTGACTGCGGCCGAGCAGCAGCAGATGGAGGAAAAGCTGGAACGCAAGATTGCACCGCCGGTGGTCAAATTCGAGAAAAAGAACACCGCACCGTCCATCAAGGTGGAGGGGCTCAACCTTACCGACAAGCCGGTCACCATCTTCCACGGCAAAATGTTCACTCCCAAAAACCTTACCCCCCTCAAGGATCTGGGCGGCGAGGGCGGCAAGTGCATGATCTGGGGCGATGTATTTTTTACCGAGGTCAAGGGCAACTACCGCAAGATCTACACCGTGTCCATCACCGACTATACCGGATCTATCAATCTGAAGGTCCGCGCACAGGAAGGGGAGGACTGCTCCAAGTGGGAGAGCATCGGCAAGGGCAGCACGGTCATCGTACGGGGCGACTGCTCCTACGATAAATACGAGCACGACTACATCGTGTACCCCTACGATGTGCTGATCGTGGAGCGCAAAAAGCGGGAGGATACTGCTCCGGAAAAGCGGGTGGAGTTGCATCTGCACACCAAGCTTTCCAGCATGGACGGCTTCTGCGACCCCGGCGGCATCGTCAAGCTGGCACACCGCATGGGACACCCCGCCATTGCCATCACCGACCACGGCGTGTGTCAGGGCTACCCGGAAGCCATGCTGGCGGCCGATGACATCCACAAAAAGGACCCGGATTTTAAACTCATCTACGGGTGCGAAGCCTATTTTGTGGACGACATGGTGCCCTGCGTCTACGGCGTAAAGGATCAGCCGCTGGACGGCGAATTCTGCGTGTTCGATACCGAGACCACCGGTCTTGACCCCGGTGTAGAGTATCTTACCGAGATTGGCGCGGTCATCATCCGCAACGGCGAGGTGGTGGAGGAGTTCGACACCTTCGTCAAGCCCGGTAAGCCCATCACCCCCAAGATCACCGAGCTGACTGGCATCACCAACGAGATGGTGACGGATGCCCCCAGCGAAAAGGAAGCGCTGGAAGCTTTTCTTGCCTTTGCGGGCGACCGCATTCTGGTGGGGCACAATGTCCACGCCTTTGATATGCGCTTTCTGCGGGCAGCTGCCAAGCGCAGCGGCGTCAAGCTGGAGCCTACCTATATCGATACCCTGACCATGGCGCAGACCATGTACCCCGGTCTGCACAATTATAAGCAGGGCACCATCAACAAGCATCTGGAGCTGCCTGCCTACGAGGCGCACCGCGCCTGCGAGGACTCCGCCGCACTGGGACGCATCTTCTGCGTGATGCTGAACGACTTAGCGGAAAAAGAGGTAACGAAGGTCAGCGAGATCAACACCGGTCTTGGCGGCAACCGCGAGGTGCTGAAAAAGAAATACTACCACCTCATCATTCTGGTCAAAAACCAGATGGGTCTGAAGAACCTGTACAAAATCGTCAGCGAGGCGCACGTCAACTACTTCTTCAAAAAGCCCCGCGTGCCCCGCAGCCTGCTGAACAAGTACCGTGACGGCCTGCTGCTCACCAGCGCCTGTGAGGCAGGCGAGCTGTACCGCGCCATCGTGGACGGCACCAGCTACGAGGAGCTGAAAAAAATCGCCGCCTACTATGATATTCTTGAGATCCAGCCGCTGGGCAACAACGCCTATATGGTGCGGGACGGCAAGGTGGACAGCGAGGAGCGGATCAAGGAGTTCAACCGCACCGTCATCAAGCTGGGCGAGGATCTGCATAAACCGGTCATTGCCACCGGCGACGTGCACTTTACCGAGCCGGAGGATGCGATCTACCGCGCCGTATTGCAGGCGGGCAACGGCTTTAAGGATGCCGATAACCAGCCGCCGCTGTTCTTCCGCACCACGCAGGATATGCTGGCGCAGTTCTACTATCTGCCCAAGGAAAAGGCCTACGAGGTGGTGGTAAAGAACCCCCGCAAGATCGCCGCCATGATCGACAACAACGTGCGCGCCATCCCCCGGGGCACCTACCCGCCCAGCATCGAGGGCGCAGAGCAGCAGCTGCGCGATGCCACATGGGAGCACGCCAAGCGGGATTACGGCGACCCCTTGCCCGAGATCGTGGAAAAGCGGCTGCAAAAGGAACTGGACTCCATCTGCGGCCACGGCTACGCGGTGCTGTACGTCATTGCGGTCAAGCTGGTGGCCTACTCCAATGCGGGCGGCTATCAGGTGGGCAGCCGTGGCTCTGTCGGCTCCTCCGCCGTGGCGCACTTTTCCGGCATCTCGGAGGTGAACAGTCTGCCGCCCCACTACCGCTGTCCTAAGTGCAAGCACAGCGAGTTCATCACCGACGGCAGCGTGGACGATGGCTTTGACCTGCCGGATAAAAACTGCCCTCATTGCGGCACCCGCATGCTGGTGGACGGCCACGACATCCCCTTTGAGACCTTCCTCGGCTTCTACGGTGATAAGGAACCGGATATCGACCTGAACTTCTCCGGCGAGTACCAGTCCAACGTGCACCGCTACACCGAGGAACTGTTCGGCAAGGCCAACGTGTTCAAGGCCGGTACGGTGTCCGGTATTCAGGATAAAACAGCATACGGCTACGTAAAAAAATATCTGGACGAGCGGCAGCGCACCGTGAACCACGCCGAGGAAAACCGCCTGACGCTGGGCTGCACCGGCGTCAAGCGCACCACCGGTCAGCACCCCGGCGGCATGGTGGTCGTGCCGGACACCTACGAGATCTACGATTTCTGTCCCATCCAGCACCCGGCAGATGACGTGGCTGGCGGTCTGCTGACCACCCACTTCGAGTTTAAGTACCTGCACGACACCCTGCTCAAGCTGGACGAGCTGGGCCACGATATGCCCACCTTCTACAAGTATTTTGAGGAATACACCGGCATCCCGGTGGACAGCATCCCCATGAACGACCCCAAGGTGTACAGCCTGCTGACCAGCCCGGAAGCGCTTGGCGTGACCCCGGAGCAGATCGACAGCCAGACCGGCACCTTCGGCATCCCGGAGATGGGCACGAACTTTGTGCGCGGAATGCTGGTGGAGGCACGGCCTAAGAATTTCTCGGAGTTGATCCAGATTTCCGGTCTGTCCCACGGCACGGACGTGTGGACGGGCAACGCGGACGAGCTGATCCGCAGCGGCACCTGCACCATTGCAGAGGTCATCGGCTGCCGTGACAGCATCATGTTGTACCTGCTGCGCAAGGGGCTGGAACCCAAGATGGCCTTTGATATCATGGAAGCCGTGCGTAAGGGCAAGGTGGCTAAGGGCGGCTTCCAGCCGGGCTGGGAGGAAGCCATGCGGGAACACGAGGTGCCGGACTGGTATATCGAGAGCTGCCGCAAGATCAAGTATATGTTCCCCAAGGCCCATGCCGTGGCCTATCTGATGAGTGCCATCCGCCTGATGTGGTACAAGATCTACAAGCCGCAGGCCTTCTATGCAGTGTACTTTACCGTGCGCGGCGACGATATCGACTACGAAGCTGCCATCGGCGGTGCTGCCGTGGCGCGTGCCCACATGGAGGCGGTCAAGCGCCGCCTGAAAGAGGAAAAGAACGCCAAGGACGAGGACGTGCTGGTCAGCTTGCAGCTGGTCAACGAGATGCTGAGCCGCGGGTACGAGTTTTTGCCCATCGAACTGGGCAAGAGCCGCGGCTCCAAGTATGTGGTGGAGGACGACAAGGTGCGTCTGCCCTTCAGCGCCCTGAAGGGATTAGGCGGTGCCGCCGCCGAGGCCCTGGAGCGGGTGACTATCCACGGAGAGGAATATATCTCGGTGGAGGAGCTGCAGCAGGCCTCCGGTGTGGGCAGTAGCATTCTGGACCGTCTGCGTCAGGTGGGCGCACTGGGCGACCTGCCCGAAAGCAGTCAGGTGAGCTTTTTCTGAGAAGCAAAGGCCGTTGCACAGATTTTGTGCAGCGGCTTTTTGTCTGCTCTGGACGATTTTGAATGCCCGCCGCGTGCGCTTTGGGCATTTTCAGCGGAAAAAATGTTTTATAATTTCTAAGTTGGGAAGTTCTGCGGAACTTCCCAACTTGATTTTTCACTAGAAAAAGAGGCTGCCGCACGGAATACCATGCAGCAGCCTCTTTGTGTTTTGTGGTAATGTCAGATCAGAGCAGGGGAGTGCTTACTCCACGCTGATCATATAGTAGTAAACAGGCTGGCCGCCGCGGATGTGGCTTACTTCCACATGGTTGGGGCACTTTGCCTTTACGATCTCGGTAACCTTCTCGGCGTCCTCATCGCTCACGTCACAGCCGGAAATGATGGTGACGAAGCTGGAATCCTTCTTGCACATATTGCGTGCCAGACGGTAGGTGGCCTTGGTGATATCGGTGGAGGTGGAAACGATCTTGCCGTTCTCCAGTGCCATGATCTCGCCCTTGCGGATGCGCTTGCCGTCGTACTCGCTGTCGCGGGCGGCGTAGGTGATCAGACCGGTGGATACCTTGTCGGCAGCAGCCATCATGTTGATGGTGTTGGTCTCGGCGTTCACAGAGGGATCAAAGTTCAGCAGTGCGGTAATGCCCATGGGCACGGTGCGGGTGGGCAGCACCACCACCTGACGGTCAGCCAGCTTCTGTGCCTGCTCCGCAGCCATGATGATGTTCTTGTTGTTGGGCAGCACGAACACGGTCTTGGCGGGCACGCTCTGGATGGCTGCCAGAATATCCTCGGTGGAGGGGTTCATGGTCTGACCGCCGGACACCACAGCGTCTGCTGCCAGATCGGTGAACACAGCCTTCAGGCCCTCACCGGCGGCAACAGCCACAAAGCCGTAGTCACGGCTGGGGTCCACGGCAGCGTAGACGAACTCGCTGGCCTGAGAGGGAGCCTTCTCGGCAGAAGCCTGCTTCTCAAGGCTCTTGCCCTGCTTCTGGCGGGCGAGGAACTGCTCGTGCATATTCTCGATCTTGAAGTTGGTCAGGTAGCCGTACTTGATAGCCTCGCTCAGGATCTTGCCGGGGTCGGCGGTGTGAACGTGCAGGTTGATGACATCGTCATCCTCAATGCAGACCACGCTGTCGCCGTTGGACTCTGCAAAGGCGCGCATCTTGGCGGCGCTGGCACCTTCGTACTTATTGATGAGGAACTGGGTGCAGTAGCCGTTGGTAATGTCCTCCACCTTCATCAGGTCGTCGGTGAACACGCCCTTACCGGCATTTTCAGTGGACAGCTTTGCCTTGTTGGGGGCAGCCTCACCACCGGCAATAATGCCCTCGCCGTGGAACACCTTGCCCATGCCCTCAAAGATGACCATGATGCCCTGACCGCCTGCGTCCACAACACCGGCCTTCTTCAGCACGGGCAGCAGGTTGGGGGTATCGTCCAGTGCCTTCTGGCCGGCAGTCAGCACCACGTCCCACAGGGCGGGCACATCGGCGGCATCACTGGCAGCAGCTTCCTCGGAAGCAACGCGAGCAACGGTCAGGATAGTGCCTTCGGTGGGCTTCATCACGGCCTTGTAAGCGCCCTCGACACCCTTCTGCAGGGCAGCCACGATATCGGCAACGTCAGCCTCTTTTTTGCCCTCCAAAGCCTTGGAGAAGCCGCGGAACAGCAGGCTGGTGATAACGCCGGAGTTGCCGCGCGCACCGCGCAGCATGGCAGAAGCGGCAGTCTTGGCAGCTTCGCCTACGGTGCAGCTGTCGTCCAGAGCCTCCAGCTCACGCACGGCGGCGCCCACGGTCATGCCCATGTTGGTGCCGGTGTCGCCATCCGGCACGGGGAAGACGTTCAGCTCGTCCACGCGGGAACGCTGGTTGTTGATGTTGTTGGCGCCGGAAATGATGGCGTCGCGCAGGATCTTACCAGAAATCATTGTTCTTACTCCTTAGTAACTGGCCGGAAAATCCCGGCTCGGGTTTGCAGACAAATCAGGCGATGACGTCATCCACGGACACCACCACGCGGGCGACCTTCAGCCCGGTGGCCTGCTCCACCTCGTCCTTGACGCGGTGGGAGATGCTGCGGGCGGCGGTGGAAATGTTCAGGCCGTAGCTGACGGCAATGTGCAGCTCGATGACCAAACGCCCATTCTGCTGGGTCACGCGCACACCCTTTTCCGGGTAATCGGAACCGTATACCATGCTTTTTACAGCGTCAGTCATATCACGGGGAGCCATGGCAGCAACGCCGTAGCACTGTTTGGTGGCTTCACCCACCAGGGTGGAAAAATACCCATCAGTAAAGCTGACATTCCCAAGCGGGAAACGGGAAGTGATCATAGTCGCTCTGCTCCTTTATGTTATTTTTTATAAAAATACACGCAAGGGTCGGGGGCATTGGCTGGGCAAAACGAAGCTTGCCTCAGATAAACACCCACCCTATTATACAACTTTGCACCGTGGTTGTACAGTTCAAATTGTTGGATTTACTGCTTTTTGCGCTCTTTTGGCATGGTTTTTGTAAAGAAAAAAGAGCAAATTCCTTCGACAGCCCTCGCGCCGCTTTGCGCAGCGGGCGTGGTATGCTGAAGGCAGGCTGTGCGGAACCCATCAAAACGGAAAGTATGACAAATAAAGAAAAACAATCTGTGAATAAATTATAAAAGCTTCCTTGTCTGGCTTTCTTTGTCTATGGAAAAGTGCTAAAATATAAATGAAAAGGAAAAGGGGCGGTCAACCCCCTATTTCCATGATACTTTCCGGAATACGCCGGACGCACGGCACATTACATAGCGCAGGCAGACCTTTCCAACGGGCATTGCCTGCAAAAAATGCGATAGGAGCTGTTGGCATGAACATTCTCTTTTTTCTTTCCCCAAAGCAGGATCTGATGTACGTTTACGATGATTTCACCCTCCGGCAGACGCTGGAAAAGTGGGAAAATAACCGCTACGCCTCCATTCCGGTGCTGAACCGCAAGGGCGAATATGTGGGCACCCTGACCGAGGGCGATATCCTGTGGGGACTGAAAAAATACCATGGTCTGGATCTGGAAGCCGCCGAGGACATCCCCATCTCAGAGTTTGCGCATAAGCGGGACTACAAGGCCGTTACGGTGACCACCAGCATGGATGAACTGGTGGAAGCTGCCATGAGCCAGAACTTCGTCCCGGTGGTGGATGACCGGGGCATTTTCATCGGCATTGTGCGGCGGCAGGCCATCATCCGTTACTGCTACGATAAATCCCGCAAAATTGAAATGACCCGCACCGGCCGCCCCGTAAAGGAGCTGGCTGGCGTACATTAAAAATACAAAACGAGGGCGCTGCACGGTAAATGTGCAGCGCCCTTATTGCTATTTGTTACTTATTACGGATGTACTCGTCCATGGCCTTTGCAGCTGCCTTACCGGCACCCATGGCCTTGATGACGGTAGCAGCGCCGGTTACGGCATCGCCGCCGGCGTACACGCCGTCACGGCTGGTCTTGCCCTCGTCGCCCTCGGTCACGATGCAGCCGTGCTTATTGGTCTCCAAGCCCGGGGTGGTGGAACGGATCAGCGGGTTGGGGCTGGTGCCCAAGCTCATGATCACGGTATCCACTTCCAGCTCAAACTCGCTGCCCTGCTTTTCAATGGGACGGCGGCGGCCGGAAGCGTCCGGCTCACCCAGTTCCATCTCGATGCAGGTCATGGAGTGCACAAAGCCGTCCTCGTCCGGGTGGATGGCAACAGGGTTGCACAAGGTCTTGAAGATGATGCCCTCTTCCTCGGCGTGCTCCACCTCTTCCTTACGGGCGGGCAGCTCAGCCATGCCGCGGCGGTAGACGATGTACACGCTCTCGGCACCCAGACGCAGGGCGCTGCGGGCAGCGTCCATGGCCACGTTGCCGCCGCCCACAACGGCAACCTTCTTGCCGGTGCGGATGGGGGTCTTGCTGGTGGGCAGGTAAGCCTTCATCAGGTTGGAGCGGGTCAGGAACTCGTTAGCGGAGTACACACCCTTCAGGCTCTCGCCGGGGATGTTCATGAAGCGGGGCAGACCGGCACCGGAGCCTACGAACACAGCCTCGTAGCCGTACTCGCCCATCAGCTCGTCAATGGTCAACACCTTGCCGATGACCATGTTGCACTCAAAATCCACGCCCATCTTCTTCAGACCGTCGATCTCCTGCTGGACGATGGCCTTGGGCAGACGGAACTCGGGGATACCGTACATCAGCACACCGCCTGCAACGTGCAGAGCCTCGTAAACGGTGACCTTGTAGCCCAGCTTTGCCAGATCGCCTGCAGCGGTCAGACCGGCAGGGCCTGCGCCGATGATGGCAACCTTATGGCCGTTCCATTCGGGTACGATGGGTGCGGTGTGCACGTTCTCGCGGTGCCAGTCGGCCACAAAACGCTCCAGACGGCCAATGGCCACCGGCTCGTTCTTGATGCCGCGGGTGCACTTGCCCTCGCACTGGCTCTCCTGCGGGCAGACACGACCACAGACAGCAGGCAGGGAAGAGGAACGGTTGATCACCTGATAGGCGGCCTCAAAGTCGCCCTCGGCAACATGGGCGATAAACTCCGGAATGTCGATGCCCACGGGGCAGCCGGACTGGCAGGGCTTGTTCTTGCAACCGATGCAGCGCTTGGCCTCGTTCACAGCCATCTCGGCGGTGTAGCCCAGAGCAACTTCCTTAAAGTTTTTGTTGCGGACGTTGGGGTCCTGCGTGGGCATGGGGCACTTTTTGGGATCCATATTGAAAGCCATTTTACATTCCCTCCTGAGTCTTGAACAGGTTGCAGGCTGCCTCACGGGCGTGTGCCTCAAACGGGCGGTACATGGTGCCGCGTGCCATTGCCTCGTCAAAATCCACCAGATCGCCGTCAAAGTCGGGGCCGTCCACGCAGGCAAACTTGGTCTGACCGCCCACGGTCAGGCGGCAGCCGCCGCACATGCCGGTGCCGTCGATCATGATGGGGTTCATGGAAACGATGCTCTTCAGGCCGTGCTTCTGGCAGGTCTTGACCACAAACTTCATCATGATCAGCGGGCCGATGGTGATGACCAGATCGTACTGGTTGCCGGCAGCCACCAGTTCGTCCAGTGCAGCGGTGACCACGCCCTTGGTGCCGTAGCTGCCGTCATCGGTCATGATGCGCAGTTCGTCGCTGCAGGCGTTGAACTCGTCCTCAAGGATCAGCAGATCCTTATTGCGGAAGCCGACTACGCTGTGCACCACGCAGCCCTGATCGTGCAGCTCCTTGGCGATGGGCAGTGCAATGGCGCAGCCCACGCCGCCGCCCACGACGCACACCTTCTTCAGGCCCTCGGTCTCGGTGGCGCGGCCCAGCGGGCCGACAAAATCGTGGACACAATCGCCTGCATTCAGGCTGTTCAGTTCCATGGTGGTACCGCCCACGATCTGGAAAATGATATCCACAGTGCCCTTTTCGCGGTCGTAACCGGCCACGGTCAGGGGGATACGCTCACTGTCCTCAAACGGACGTACAATGATGAACTGACCCGGCTTTGCCTTTTTGGCAATCAGCGGGGCTTCGATGACCATCTTTGTCACGGTGGGGTTCAGCGCGACCTTTTCAGTGATCTTATACATTGCGTTAGCTCCTTTTTGCTGGCAATTCCTTTTTCTTTTCTATAAATGGAAGCTGCACCCGCGCGGGTGCGTTTTCCGTTTGACAAAGCGTCCTCTTTATTATAATAGTTTGTGAAATAGAAAGCAACTGTATTTTGTTTGTGCACACAGCCGTGCGAAATAGAGCGAAAAGGAGGAGTGTAATCGCCGTATGAAAAATAAAAAGAACGTATCAGAGCCAAAAGACATTCTTTTTCAAAAAAATGTAAATTTGTGGTTGACAACTGCCGGAGTGTGCGGTATAATAACCAACGTCGCCGGACAACAGACCGGCAAAAACAAATGGAATGTGCGGCCGTAGCTCATCTGGTAGAGCGCCACCTTGCCAAGGTGGAGGTAGCGAGTTCGAGCCTCGTCGGCCGCTCCATATGTGGAAGTTTAGCTCAGCTGGGAGAGCATCTGCCTTACAAGCAGAGGGTCAGCGGTTCGAGCCCGTTAACTTCCACCATATGGCCCGGTAGCTCAGTTGGTTAGAGCACCAGCCTGTCACGCTGGGGGTCGTCGGTTCGAGCCCGATCCGGGTCGTATTTGCCTCTGTAGCTCAGTCGGTAGAGCAGGGGACTGAAAATCCCCGTGTCATTGGTTCGATTCCGATCGGAGGCACCACGTCGAAAGTCGTGTAAGACTTTCTCCTTTTCTCCACAAAATCTTGCTTTGAAAGCTTTCGCGGGGACCCCGAAATTCGCAAGAATCGCTCGGGAGGGTGCAGGGATAAATGCACCGGATATGCGGCCGTAGCTCATCTGGTAGAGCGCCACCTTGCCAAGGTGGAGGTAGCGAGTTCGAGCCTCGTCGGCCGCTCCAATACGAAGCCATCGTTGATGCAGAAATGCAAAAGCGATGGCTTTTTTGTTTTGTGTGGCAATGGCCGGAAATGTCCGCAGCGCCGCGCTTCCGTAGAAAGCGGCGCTGCAACTGCCGTTTTCCGTCACGACCCCTCCTGTGAAAAAAGGAGAAGCGGAACGCCCGCAGGTGTTTCGCTTCTCCGAAATTTAGAATACATTTTCCGCCGACTATGCCCAGAGCAAATGCGGAGGGCGTTTCAAATCATTCTTCTTACAATATAAATACAGCACCACTGCGCGGCGTCTTACATCACCATGGTGATGATCAGCGCACACAGCGGCAGGGTGACGATGCTGAGCAGGGTGGTCAGCACCACGCTTCCGGCGGCAAAGTGCTCATCGTGGCCGAACTGCACCGCAAATACCGAGGTGATGGCGGCTGCCGGGCAGCATTCCAGCAGCGTTACCACCTGTGCGGCAGTGCCGTGGAAGCCCAGTACCCCGAACAGTGCCAGCGTAGCCGCCGGGATCAGCAGCATACGCACGGACGCAAGTTTCCAGATGTGCTTGTCGGTCACGATGCTGCGCACGTCACCGGCGGCGATCAGCATCCCGGTGATGAGCATGGACAGCGGGGTGTTCACCCCGGCCAACAGTTCCAGCGGCTGAGTGATCAGGGTGGGAAGCGGGATCTGTAGCAGATAGATGCCCAGCCCCACCACAATGGCATACAGTACCGGGGTGTGCACCAGACTGCGGGCGACTTCCTTTATGCTGGAGCCGCCGCTGACAAGGCCATAACCCAGCGTCCACAGCAGAATATTGAACACGGTAACGTAGGCACTGGCATACAAAAGACCCTCGGAGCCGAACAGTGCCGAAATAAGCGGGAAGCCCATGTATGCTGCGTTGGAAAAAATGCAGGCAAACCGAAAAATGGGCATCCGGCTGCCGGTCTTGCGTGCCGTGAGCAGCAGGGTGATCACGGTGCCCAGCAGCACGGACAGGACGCTCATGCCAAAAGCCGCCAGCAGATTACGCAGGATCTGGGTGCTGAACTCCATGCGGTAAGAGTTTACCACCATGGCCGGTACGATGATGTACACCAGCAGATTGGAAAGCGCCTGTTTGTTTTCCAGCTTGAGCACGCCGGTTTTGACCGCCACCATGCCTGTGCCGATCAGCAGGAACAAGACCACGACCTGCTGTGCCGTGATGAGAGCCAGTTCCATAAAATTTCCTCCTCTAAGGTCGTAACGGGTATACTACGAAAGATACAACACTGGTATAGCACAAAACCCTGCGGATCGCAAGGCTAAACGCAGGGTTTTGCAAGATTTTGCTGTTACAGCTTACAAAATGACATTTTTGATCAGCAGGGAAATGCTGCCGTCATCAGCGTGCAGGAATTCTACCTCGGATTCGGCGTTCAACAGCTCAGTGGGAATCTTTACCTCAATGCCGTTGGCGGTGCGCAGGCTGCGACTCTCCATCCGGCGGATGCGGGCGGGGGTCACGGTCACCGGCTGGGCGGCGCTGTCAATAACATCGCTCTTTTCCACATAGTCGTCAAAGGGCACGGCGGCGAGAGGATATTCCTCCTCCAGCTGCTGGCGCACCTGCTGGATGGACACCTGATTGTCGTTGTCGGCGGCCTGATTGGCGATCATCATAGCCACCTGTGCCTCCACATGGGGCGTTTCGGCGTAGTTTTCCTGCACAGCCTGCACGGCGGCTTCCTGAATGGCCTGCAGTTTTTTCTTTTCCGGCTGGGCGGTGGTGTACTGGAACACCACGGTGGAGAGATAAAACTCCTTGTGGCCGTCAATATCGTACTTCTTTTCCAGTAGACGCATGGAGTAATCGGTCAGGTCTACCAGTGCGCCCTCCTCTACCTTGCCGCTCTGGGTGGGCAGGCAGGCGCGCTGCTGGATGATGGAGTTCACCGGTGCACCCTCTACGGTCTCCGTGTAGTGGGTGTAACCGTTTTTGTAGTTCAGCTTCAGAATGCCCAGCCACGGCGCACCGTCCCGGGTAAAATCCACCACGGCAAGGTCTGCCCCGGGGATGGTGGTGTGGGCGTGCATATAGTCGAACAACACCCCGGCAATGCGGCAGGAAAGATCCACAAAGTCCTGATTGTGCTCCAGCTCATTTTTAAAGGCCGAATCCGGCAGCGGGCGGCACTGGCGGATGTCGTCGCTGGCCAGCAGCTTTTCAATGTGATTTTGCAGGTAGGCGTTCTTTTCGGCTGTCAGCTCCATGGGCCCGCCGCTGAGCACCGGCGCATCCATGGTGGTATCCAGAACGTGCAGAATGGCCTGATGAATGATGATCTCCATTGTTGCTCCTCATTTCGTGACGTAGTGTTTGCGCCCAGTATAGCACAACCGCCGGAAAAAGGCGAGAGCCGCCCGGGGATTTTGCGGATTCTACAATTTACAAATCCCGCCAAAAGGGCTATACTTATAATATCTGTGCAAAAGGAGGTGGAATTGGTGGACGAGCAGTTGGAACAGATTGAAGGCGTCGTGGAGGATATCATCTACGAGAACGAGGATAACGGCTATGTGGTGTTCGAGATCTCCGGCGGCGGGGTGCTCACGGTGGTCTGCGGCATCGTAGGCGAGCTGCACGCAGGCGAAAGCGTCATCTGCCGCGGCCGATACGAAAACCACGCCACCTATGGCCGCCAGTTCCACGCGCAGGAATGCGAGACCGATATGCCCAAGGATCTGGAAGCGGTGTACGCCTTTCTGGCCAGCCGTTCTCTGCCGTATATCGGCGCAAAAACTGCGGATAAGATCATTGATATGTTCGGGGCTGAAGCGCTGGAGGTTATCGCCAACGACCCCGCCCGGCTGACCAAGATTCCCGGCATCTCGCCGGATAAAGCCGATCGCATCCAGCAGGAGTTCAAGCGGATGTTCGGCATGCGGGAGCTCATCGCCTATCTGGCACAGTTCGAGATCAGCCCCCGCAAGGCGATGGAAGTGTTCAAGGCCTTTGGTGTGGGGGCAATGCAGGCTATTGCATCAAACCCCTATCTGCTGTGCGGCGAGCCGCTGCAGCTGGATTTCCGCCACGCGGACAGCATCGCCCAGTATTACCACATGGAAGGGGACTGCGCCCAGCGGCTGGAAGCTGCCCTGCTGCGCACTTTACGCCACAACGCGGGCAACGGCCACACCTGCCTGCCCCGGGCACAGCTGCTGGCCACTGCCTCCAACTTCATCCATCAGCCGCCGGAAAAGCTGGCTCGGGCACTGGACCGGTGCATCGAGACGGAAGAACTGTGCGTGAAAATGTTCGATGCGGTACCTTATATTTACCTGCCGGATCTGTTGTCTGCGGAGCAGGACATTGCCGACCGGCTGAATCTGCTGGCAAAGCGCGGCAAGAATACCGTACGGGAGCTGGATAAAAACATCCAGATTTTAGAGTTGACGCAGGGCTTTGCCTACGCCCCCCTGCAAAGGGAAGCCATCCGCAAGGCTATGACAGAGAACTGCCTTGTGCTCACCGGCGGCCCCGGCACCGGCAAGACCACCACCGTCAACGCCATTTTGCAGCTGCTGGAAAATCAGGCCGAGCGGGTGGCGCTGTGTGCCCCCACCGGCCGTGCCGCCAAGCGTCTCAGCGAACTGACCGGCCGCAAGGCCAGCACCATCCACCGCCTGTTGGAGGTGGACTACACCGGCGGCGTGGTCAGCTTTATCCACAACGACAAAAACCTGCTCAAGTGTGACGTGGTCATTCTGGACGAGATGAGCATGGTGGACGTCAAGCTGTTTCAGGCGCTCATTGCGGCGCTGCGCTACACCTGCCGTATTATTATGGTAGGCGATGCCGACCAGCTGCCCAGCGTAGGCGCGGGCAACATCCTCAGCGAGGTCATCCGCTCCGGCTGCGTGCCCACCGTCTGCCTGAACGAGATATTCCGGCAGGCAAAACGCAGTCTCATCGTGGAAAACGCGCACCATATCATCTCCGGCGAGCCATTACAAAAGGGCAGCAAAACCGACGACTTCTTCTTTCTGGAGACCGACGGCGAGGCTGCGCAGCGTCTGGTGTGCGACCTTGTTACCACCCGGCTGCCCCGGAGCTACGGCTTTGACCCCATCCGGGATATTCAGGTGCTGTGCCCCACAAAGCTTGGCCCCACCGGCACGCAGGCGCTGAACGTGGAGCTGCAAAACCTGCTCAACCCGCCCCAGAAGGGTAAGCCCCAGCTGCAAAGCGCTGCCCGGGTGTTCCGGGTGGGGGACAAGGTGATGCAGGTGCGCAATAACTACGAGATCGTCTGGAACCGCATCGGCGGTGAGCAGGGCGTAGGTGCCTACAACGGCGATATCGGCATCGTGGAAAGCATCAACCTGCGGGAGCGCTCCATGGTGGTGCGTATGGACGACCGGCGGCTGCTCTACCCGGCAGAAAACCTGAACGAGCTGGAGATCGCCTACGCCATCACGGTGCACAAAAGTCAGGGCAGCGAGTTCCCGGCGGTGATCCTGCCGGTGGCGCAGGTGCCGCCAAGGCTGTGCTACCGCAACCTGTTTTATACCGGTGTCACCCGCGCGCGCAGGCTGTGCGTTGTGGCGGGCCGCAGGGACGTGGTGAACAGCATGATGAGCAACATCCGGCAGAATCTGCGTTACAGCGGCCTGTGCGCTCTGCTGCAGGCCGGACAGCCGCCGGAGCAGCTCAGCACAGAAGGGGAAAGCCCCTGATAAAACCGCGCAGAACAGCGGCAAAGCTTGTATACTTTTTGCCGCAACTATGTTATACTAAAACAGTCTTTGTTTTTTGCCCGCCGCTGCGGGCGTTACATACATGATAGAGGAACGCAGAGAAAGGATTCAGGCAATTATGGCACAGAATGATATCGGCATCGACCTTGGTACAACTACCATCATCATCGCGCAGGAGGGCAAGGGCGTGGTGCTCAATCAGCCCAGCGTTGTGGCGATGGATACCCGCAAGAACACCGTGCTGGAAGCCGGCGATAAAGCACTGGCCATGGTGGGACGCACGCCCAACTATATCTCCGCTATCTTCCCGCTGAAGGATGGCGTCATCAGTGACCACACCATGACCCGGGAGCTGATCTGCCGCTTTGTCAAGCAGGTGTACAGCTCCCACATGGTCAAGCCCCGGGTGGCAGTGTGCGTGCCCGCCGCCATTACCGGCATTGAGAGCGACGCCGTGGTGGAGGCTGTGGTGGCAGCCGGTGCCCGTCAGGTGTACCTGATCGATGAGCCTATCGCCGCTGCTCTCGGCTCCGGCATCGACATCACCCTGCCGGACGGACGTATGATCATTGATATCGGCGGCGGCACCACGGATATCGCCGTGCTGAGCCTTGGCGGCAAGGTCAAGGCCACCAGTGTGCGCGTGGCCGGTAACCACTACGATGAGGAGATCCTCAAGCACGTCCGCAACAAATACAGCATCGCCATCGGCCAGCGCACCGCCGAGGAACTGAAGAAGCACGTTGCCTGCTGCCCCCAAAAGACCGATTTCCACGAGAGCATGGAGATCAAGGGCCGCAGCTTGCTTACCGGTCTGCCTGTGCGCGTGATCGTTTCCACCGATGATCTGTACGAGCCGGTGATGATGCTCAGCGAGCAGATCGGCACCGCAGCCCATCAGGTGCTGGAAAAGACTCCGCCGGAGCTGGCAGGCGATATCTACCGCAACGGCGTTATGCTGACCGGCGGCGGTGCCCAGCTGCACGGCCTGACCGAATATCTGAGCCAAGAGCTGAAGGTGGAAGTCACCGTCTCGCCGGACCCCGTAAACTGTGTTGCATTGGGCACGGCGCAGAGCCTTTCCATCGGTGATAAGCTGGAAACCGGCTTTACGGATGCCACCCCGCGCATCGGCCGCCGCTAAGCTTGGTTCGTTTTGTCCATGTTATATCACAAAGCAGCAAAAATAAAATTTGTTAATTTTTGTTGAAATGAATGGCAAAATACGGTATACTATACCCAAATTGATTTTCTGCTAACGATGTTGTATCGCTTGCAGTATCCAACAAACAGGAGGAAAAACCATGGACTTAGGTTTCGATGTGGTCGTTACCATTACTGGTATCGTGCTGGTGTTCCTGATCCTCGTGCTGCTGATGGCTATCATCACGCTGGAGGGCAAGATCTTCGACTCGATGAATGCCAAGAAGAAGGCCGCCAAGACTGCTGCGCAGGCACCTGCCGCAAAGCCCGCTGCCGCTCCGGTACAGCAGGCTGCGCCCGCTCCTCAGGTAGAGGAGGGCATCCCCGGTGATGTGGTGGCCGCTATTATGGCTGCTATCCATGCAATGGGCAACGGCAAGTACACCCTTAAGGCAGTGCGTCGTGGCAAAAATGGCTGGGGCAAGGCCGGCGTGAACGACACCACGGCCCCGTTTTAACACAGGAGGAAGAGCATGACACAGTTTATTGATACTCTGGTCGGTATTTTCCAAAGTTCCGGCTTTGCACAGTTTGGCCAGCCCGGCGGCTGGCTGTACGCCGTGATGATCTGCGTGGGCTGCTTTCTGCTGTACCTCGCCATCGTCAAGGAGTTCGAACCCCTGATCCTGCTGCCCATGGCATTTGGTATGATCCTTGCCAACCTCCCCGGCAGCGGCATCATTCACATGCAGTACTTCGTCGGTGACGGTCTGGAGCACCCCATGTGGGTCGAGATCCTGAACAACGGCGGTCTGGCTGATATGCTCTACATGGGCGTTAAGCTGGGCATCTACCCGCCGCTGATCTTCCTCGGCATCGGCACCATGACCGACTTTGCACCCCTGATCTCCAACCCCAAGAGCCTGCTGCTGGGCGCTGCCGCACAGTTCGGTATCTTTGGTACTTACATGGGCGCTCGTCTGCTGGCCGCTACCGGTCTGGTAGACTTCACCCAGAAGCAGTCCGCTGCCATCTCCATCATCGGCGGTGCCGACGGCCCCACCGCAATCTTCGTTACCTCCCGTCTGGCACCTGAGCTGCTGGGCAGCATCGCCGTGGCAGCGTACAGCTATATGGCACTGGTGCCCGTCATTCAGCCGCCCATCATGAAGGCACTGACCACCTCCAAGGAGCGCTCTGTTGTCATGAAGCAGCTGCGCACCGTCTCCAAGACCGAGAGAATCATCTTCCCCATCATGGTCACCATCATCGTTTCTCTTATCGTGCCGGATGCCGCCGTTCTGGTCGGTATGCTGATGCTGGGCAACCTGATGAAGGAGTGCGGCGTTGTGGATCGTATCCAGAAGACTGCCGGTAATGAGCTGATGAACATCATCACCATCTTCCTGGCTCTGTCTGTTGGCTGCACCACCAGTGCAAACACCTTCCTGAATACCCGCACCCTGTTCATCATCGTGCTGGGTCTGATCGCCTTCTCCTTCGGCACCGCAGCCGGTGTGCTGTGCGGCAAGGTCATGTACAAGCTGACCGGCGGTCAGGTGAACCCCCTGATCGGTTCTGCTGGCGTTTCCGCCGTGCCTATGGCCGCTCGTGTTTCCCAGAAGGTCGGCCAGAGCGAGAATCCCTCCAATTTCCTGCTGATGCACGCCATGGGCCCCAACGTGGCCGGCGTTATCGGTTCTGCCGTTGCTGCTGGTATCCTGATCAACATCTTCGGCTAAGCAAAACCTTAACCTAAAGCACTACCCCAAGAGCCACCGCACAGCCTTGTGCGGTGGCTCTTTTTGCGCAGAACGATTTCAAATGGCCTCCGCTGCGCTTTGGCCATATTCAGCGGAATTATGATTTATTATTTCGGGATAACGGAGCGTCTGCGGACGCTCCGTTATCCCATTTTCACGGGAGAGGACGTAAGAGGTAACAGCAGCCGTTTCCAGTTACGACCCCTTCTGTGAAAAAGAGGTTCTGAAACGCCCGCAGGCGTTTCAGAACCTCAAATATTAAAATATACTTTCCTTGAACAATGGCCAGAGCGGCAGCGGAGGCCATTCAAAATCGTGTTAGCATTAGTTTTTTCCTGTTTGTGTTTGGCTGCTGCTTGTGCTATCATAGAGAAAACAGGGCACAAAACGCCCCAAAACAGGAGGGAGCCGTTATGGAAAAAATCAAGCTTGAGGTCGCAGGCATTCCGGCTGTCCTGTACGGCAAGCGCAGCCGCCGGGTCTATCTCTATGTCCACGGCAAAAACGGCAGCGCGGCCGAGGCAACCCGCTTTGCCCGCACAGCCTGCCCGGCAGGCTGGCAGGTGCTGGCTGTCGACCTGCCGGAGCACGGCACCCGGAAAAATAGCCTGAAAAAGCTGGTGCCGTGGGTGGTCACCCGGGAGCTGCAGGTGGTCTACGCCCGGATGCAGCCGGTATGGAAGCATATCCGGGTGTATGGGGTCAGCATCGGTGCGTGGTTTGCCATGCAGGCATTGCAGACGCAAACGCCGGAAAAGGCACTGCTTGTCTCCCCGGTGGTGGATATGGAAAAGCTGATCCTTGACCTGATGCAGCAGGCAGGGGTAACGGAGGAGCAGCTGCACGCGGCAGGGGAGATCCCCACCGCCATGGGCGAGTCCCTCTCGTGGCCGTACCTGTGCTGGGTAAGGGAGCACCCCTTGCACTGGAAAGTGCCCACACAGGTGCTCTATGCCGATACGGACCCCCTTACTGGGCACACCGCTATGGAGCGGTTCCGGCAGCAGACCGGGGCACACCTGACCATTCTGGAGGGCGGGGAACACTGGTTCCATACCGAGACCCAGCTGGCCGCTCTGCAAAGCTGGGAGGAACACAATTGCTGAACCTTACCGAACAGAAAGCCACGCTGGCAGAGCTGGAATTGCTGGTAGCGGTGCGCTGCCGGGTGCTGCGGGCAGCCAATCAGCTGCCGGAAGATACTCCGCTGCCGGAGGTGGAGAGCCAGACACGGACCTATTACCAGAAGGCCTTTGCCGAGAACACCCACACGGCGTATCTCCTTTGGGACGGTGAAACGCTTGCAGGCACCGGCGCCGTGAGCTATTTTCAGGTCATGCCCACCGTCCATAACCCCACCGGTCGGAAAGCCTACCTTATGAATCTGTACACCGCACCGCAGTACCGGCGGCAGGGCATTGCGACCCGCATTCTGACCCGGTTGGTGGAAGATGCGCACCGGCGCGGGGTGACGGCCATCTCGCTGGAAGCGACCGCAATGGGCAGGCCGCTGTATGAAAAGTTCGGCTTTGTACCCATGGAACATGAAATGGAACTGTCGGAATAAAACAAAACGCCGCTGACGGCTTTGCGCATCGTCAGCGGCGTTTTGCTTATTGAAAACAGGATTGTGAATGGCAGGATTAGGATCAGACTTTTGCTTCGCTGTTGTGCTCAGCCTTCTTGTAAGCGGAGAAGGAGTGGAACACAATGTTCAGGCCCAGCACGATCAGCAGCACGGCAAGGATCAGCTGCAGGCCGTTTGCGATAAACACAGCGCCCCAAGTGGTCTCACCGGCAGGGATGGTAACAGAAGCGGCAGTGCTGATGGCCTTGACCATAGCGATCAGGCGCTGCACCAGTGCGGTAAAGGTGACGCACAACATGATGACCAGCGGGGGGAACAGCATCTTGTTGCTGCGGCCGGTCACCTTCAGGAACACGCACAGGGTAGCCAGCACCAGTGCGCTCAGCAGCTGGTTGGCAGAACCGAACAGAGGCCAGATGTTGGCGTAGCCGATCTTGGTCAGGATAAAGCCGAACACCAGCGTGATGAAGGTGGAGAAGTACACATTGCAGAACAGTTTGCGCCAGCCCTCAGCGTGCTCCATGTCGTCCACGCTGAACAGCTCCTGGAAACTCATGCGGCCAATGCGGGCCACGGCATCCAGACTGGTCAGTGCCAGTGCGGAAACGCACATGGTCATGAACACGGTAGCAGCGTAAGCGGGCACGCCGAACATCTCAAAGAAACCGGCAACGCCGCGGCTGAAGATCTGGAACGGAGTACCTGCGGCAGGGGTGCCGTCGGCAGCTGCGGCAGCACCGGCCACGCACAGAGCCAGCACAGCCAGCAGGCTTTCAAGGATCATGGCACCGTAGCCGACCTTCAGCATATCCTTCTCGTTCTCAACAGTCTTGGAGGAAGTACCGGAGGAAACAAGGCTGTGGAAGCCGGAAACTGCACCGCAGGCCACGGTGACGAACAGGATGGGGAACATGGTGCCCAGCTTTTCGTTGGTAAAGCCGGTGAACACGGGCAGGTTCATGGTGGGGTGTGCAACCAGCAGGCCGACCACAGCGCCCACGATCATGGCCACGAACATAAAGGTGGTCATGTGGTCACGGGGCTGCTTGAGCAGCCACATGGGCAGCACAGCGGCAAAGAAGATGTACACAAAGGTGATGTAGCTCCAAGCGGCCTTGCCCAGAATCAGGGGCAGGTTTGCGCCGATGACAAAGGACAGCACGATGAACACGATGCTGATAACGCTTTCCTTCCAGCCGGAGAAGCTGAACTTCTTCTGCAGCAGGCCAAAGACAACGGCAAACACCATGAACATGATGGACACCATGCCGGCAGCACCGTTGGTCTTGGCAGCTTCAACCATTGCGCCGTCTGCGCCGAAGGCATTGAAGGTGCCGGCAACCATGTCCGCAAAAGCGGCAATCACGATGCCGCAGAACAGCCAGCAGAACAGCAGGAACAGCTTGCGGCCGGTCTTGCCGATGTACTTTTCAATCAGCATACCCATGCTCTTGCCGTCGTTCTTAACGGAAGCATACAGGGCACCAAAGTCGGTGACAGCGCCGAAGAAGATGCCACCCAGCAGCACCCACAGCAGCACCGGCAGCCAGCCGAAAGCTGCGGCCTGAATGGCACCGGTAACAGGGCCTGCACCGGCAATGGAGCTGAACTGGTGGGCAAACACCGTCCAGCCGTTGGTGGGCACATAATCCCGGCCATCCTCGTGGACGACAGCCGGAGTCTTGGCTGCGGGGTCGATGCCCCATTTGTTAGCCAGCCAGCGGCCGTAAAGCATATAAGCGCCAAACAGGCACACCGCTGCGATCAATACGATGACCAGCGTATTCATAGTTTTCTACCTCTTTCCTTTTTTCACTCTGCAACAGGTTCGGAACGATAGGATGCCGTCCGGCAAAGCATTGCCTCGGAGCGTAAAAAACCTTCGTCCTCAGCACATGACCGGACTTTCCGGCCACACTCCGAAGACGAAGGCTTCTGCTCCCGCCTGCCAGGGCAGGGGCATTACTCCGCGGTACCACTTCGCTTGCTGTGTTAAAACAGCCACTCTCCCACGCATGGTACACTGACCATGCTGCCCGATAACGTGGGCTGGACGGCACCATGCTACTTGGGGCACAAAACCCGGTTCACACAGGCTGCTCGCAGGCGAGGGTCCTCTGCTCCTGACTGCCGCTTTTTCACCCGAGAAGCGGCTCGCTGAAAGAGGGTGATGCAGAAGATCATGTCCTGTTCCTTGCATTTGCTGAATGATTGTGTCCTACTTTATTCCCGTTTTCATCATTTGTCAATATTTCTGTAACAAGTTCAGAGGATACGCCAATTCAAGCCATTTTCTGGGAATAATTTTTAGATGATTTTCTTTCATGTGTGAAGAGAATAAAACTGAACAGCACTTTAATTGAAAACCATTCACCCACAGGTCTTGACTTTCACACTTTGAAGTGCTAAAGTAGTAGTGCGCAGAATATTCCGCGCGGCAGCATCGTCTGTTTTGCCCGCTGCCGCCGCTATTATAATAAGGAGAAAAAACAATGGCTGAAAAAAATTCCAGAAGAAACGAGACGACGGATGCGCTCTTTGATGCCATCCTCAGTCTGGAGAGCCGGGAAGAGTGCTACGCCTTTTTTGAGGATCTGTGCACTGTAAAGGAGATCTCGGATATGGCACAGCGCTTACAGGCAGCAAAGCTGCTGCTGGATGGTGCCACCTATGAGCAGATCGTCAAGGCGGTGGAGATCAGCACCGCCACCATCAGCCGCATCAACCGCTGTATCCAGTACGGTTCCGGCGGCTACCGCGACACCATTGAGAAGGTGCGTGCGCAGGCTGAAAAGCAGCAGTAACAGCCGCATCCGCCGCGGCATAGGATAGGGCACACGACCGGAAAGGAAGGTTTTGCCCTATGATGATCGATACCCCCTGTGCCCGTTCTCAGTGCCCGGAGATGCCCAAGGTCAGCTTGGATCAGGCTGTTGTGGACCTGATGGAAAGCATTGCCTTGCAGGAAACGGCGCTCAGCCACATTTTGTGTGCCGAAAGCCGGAAGATGCAGAAAGCCATGGATCTGGACGGTCTGGATCTTTGCAAGCTGCTGGAAGTGAACGACTCCGCTACCAACATGGTGCACGCCGTCGCAAACCTTGAGCTGGTGCTCAAGGATAAGCTGGAGTTCGTCTCCAACAACCTTTACGTCCCGGGGGACAGCAGCTGCCCATCACCTGCACAGTAACGCTTTTGCAGGGAACGCTCTCTGCTGCAATTTGATCCGTGAAAATGCAATGCCGGGCAGCCCGCGGGCTGCCCGGCATTGTGCTGACCCGCTCTGCCGCAAGGGAGACTGCTGCACAAAATACGGTGCGGCAGCCTCCTTTTTTAGGAAAATTCTGCATAAGAGACAGAAAAATCTTTTGTTGGAATTGCTGATGTATCAAATCTGTGCTATACTATTGGATGTATCACCATGAAAGCGAGGAATATAACATTGCTGCATTATGATGCAATCCTATTTGATGTGGACGGGACGCTGATCGATTCAGCCCCCGGTATCATTCATACATTGCAAGAGGTTTTCTGCACCATGGGTGTGGACGTATCCGGCATCAATCTGCGCCGGTATCTGGGCCCGCCGCTGCGCAAAAGTTTCGGCGAGCACTTTACCGACCCGGCGCTGATCGAAAAAGCCACCGACCTTTACCGCACAAGCTACGCGGTGAAGGGCAGTCACGAGTGTGCCGTGTTCCCGGGTGTTCCGCAGATGCTGCAAACCTTGAAACAGGCCGGTTTTCTTCTGTGCACCGCTACCTCCAAGCCAACCAAGGTGGTCACCCCCATTCTGGAAGAGCAGGGGCTGGCACAGTATTTTGATTTTATCGGCGGTGCCTCTATGGACGAGAGCCGGGACACCAAGACCGAGGTCGTGCGTTATGTGCTCAGCCAGCCCGCCTTGCAGGGCAAGCGGGTGCTGATGGTGGGCGACCGCAACGACGATATGCGGGGCGCTGCCGACTGCGGTCTGGATGCTGCCGGTGTGCTGTACGGCTACGGCAGCCGGGAAGAGCTGGAACCCTTCCATCCGGTGCTGCTGGCCGAAAGCTGTGCCGACCTTACCGACCGGCTGCTGGCAGCCCGGGTATGACAGGAAGTTTCATTCCTTCGGAAGGAGTAGAATATGAGAAGCAATAACCAAAAGGAGAATCAGGCACTGACCCCGATGCAGAAGCAGGCGGTGCTGGTGTGCATCGTGTGTGCACTGGCGGCGCTGCTGACCATCGGGATCACTCTTACCATGCTCAAGCGGGGCAAGAACCCGACGGAGCAGCCGGGAGATTCTTCCATTATTACCCCCGCGCCCGCTCCGGAAGGGGAGGAGGATATCTCCGACCACTACCAGATCAACGAGACTTCCAGCGCACTGCTCACCGGGACTGCTGATGCTGGTGACGCCTATCAGGAGCAGACCCTTTTTATCGGCGATTCCAACACAGTGCGTTTGTACGCCAACGGTCTGATCTCGCTGCAGCAGTTCTGTGCCAAAGAAGGCATTGGTACCAGTGCCGCCCTGAACGAAGGCATCGTTACTTTTAAGCGGGACGATAACCGCTACACCATCGCACAGGCAGTGGCAAAAATGAAACCCCGCCGGGTGGTCATCATGCTGGGCACCAACGATAACGGCATGAATACCGAGGACTTTATCAGCAACTACACCGCGCTGGTACAGGCCATTCAGGCCAGCTATCCCTATACTGATATCATCGTCAACACGGTGCCGCCGGTCCCGTCCAACCACTCCAACTACCCCAACATGGACCAGACCCGTATTGATGATTTCAACATGGCGCTGCTGACCATGTGCGAGCAACTGGGCGTCAAGTTCCTCAACTCTGCCGAGGCGCTCAAGGACGCCAACGGCTACGGCAATGTGGATTACTATCAGAGCGGGGACATCCACCTCAAGCCTGCAGGCCTGAAGGTGCTGCTGAAGTATCTGCGCACCCACGCCTATGAGACCGAGGATCGCCGCCCGGATACCAATAATATCCCCACCCGTGCCGAGTATACCGCCAACCCCAGCTCTGCGGTGGAAGCACCCAGCAGCTCGGAGGAAGTCTCCTCTTCGGATGTTGAGGAAAAAACGGAGTATCAGGCCGGTTACCGTGTGGATAAAACCGGCGGCGGCACCCTGACCTGCGGCAATGAGAGTGGCAAGTCCCTTACTGTCAAGGTGACCGGCGCCGCCCAGACTGTTACCGTGACCGCTGTGCCGGAGGACGGCTATGTGTTCGTCAAGTGGAGCGACGGCGTGACTAAGCGCACCCGCACTGATACCAATTTTGACCAGAACGTGGATGTGACTGCGGTGTTTGCGGCAGCTTCCATCCAGATCAGCAGCAGCGGCGAGGCTGTGCTGGGGGATGCCTACACCTTTAAAGCGACCCTCAAGGGCAAGTATCTGGATGCTTCCAGCATCCGCTGGTATGTCAACGGCACCGAGGTAACACAGGCTGCCGGTAAGACCACCGTAAAGGGCGAGGTAGACCCCTCCATGGTGGGCGGCAAATTCCGGGTGTATGCCACCGCCAGCTATAACGACTGCACCGTGACCAGCAACAAGCTGGAACTTTCGGTCAGCGGTGCACCGTCCAGCTCGTCCAGCAGTTCCGGTGCGTCCTCTAAGGAGGATAAGCCCGCTTCTTCCAAGGAAGAAACGTCTGCTTCCTCTAAGGAGGACAAACCGGCCTCTTCCAAGGAGGAAAAGCCCGCTTCTTCTTCCTCGAACGGTACTTCTGAAAGCGCCGGCGGCTCCTCCAAGGTGGAGAAGCCTGCCTCCTCTACGGCTTCTTCTAAGGAAGAAAAGCCCGTCTCTTCTTCGCAGAGCAGTTCCTCTTCCAAGGCGGACAAACCTGCTTCCTCCAAGCAGGAGCACGTGGCTTCTTCTAAGGAAGAAACATCTGCTTCCTCTAAGCAGGAGCATGCAGCTTCCTCCAAGGAGGAAAAACCGGCTTCTTCTAAAGAGGAAAAGCCCGCGTCCTCCAAGACCGAGGCCAGCGCCAGCAAGGAAGCTGCCAACTAAGGGCACATTCCGCGCCCGCGCCGCATAGGCTGGCGTGAGAGGAAGGTGGAGCCCTTATGTACTGGGAAGCGATGCGCACACCCTCCCTGCCCGGGGAGAATGACGTGACCAACGGCAGCGTGGATTACTACGATACCGACTGGGAAAATGTGGATAACAGCGCACTGGAGGAAGAAATGCAGAAATGCGCTCTGACGCCCTGCGAGGGAAAGACACAGTGCCCGGACAACGCCCCGGCACAAACAGACCTGTCTGTGTATGAAATCGTTTCTGAATAACGAGAAGCCAGCTCTGCCGGGGGTGGGGCTGGCTTCTCCCTGTTGATACACCAAAGTGGGAAATGCTGAAAAGAAAGTGAGATACTATGGCAAAATATTATTGCATCCTGTTCGATGCAGACAATACGCTGCTCAACTTTGACGCAGCGGAAAACAAGGCGCTGGCCGAAACGCTGGTGAACTACGGCATCGAGCCGGACGCCGAGACCGTGCAGACCTACCGCACTATCAACGAGGAACTGTGGCGGCAGCTGGAAAAAGGCCAGATCCGCCGCGAGAAGCTGTTCAGCGAGCGGTTCAGCCGCTTTTTAAAGGCCATCGATGCCGCCGGTGACGGCGTGGAGATGAACCGCTTCTATCTGGAGCAGCTCTCCACCCACCCGGACTTGATGAACGCCGAGGTTTTGGACGTGCTGCGGGAGCTTTCCGAGGTGGCAACGCTGGCTATCGTCAGTAACGGTGCCCAGATGGTGCAGACCCGTCGTCTGGCGGAAAGCGGCGTGATGAATTTTATGGAGGATGTGTTCATCTCCGAGAAAATGGGCTGTGAAAAGCCCAATGCCCGCATCTTTGATGCCGCCCTGCGCGCGCTGGGCGTGGAGAACCGGGAGCACGTTCTGATGGTGGGCGACAGTCTGGCCAGCGATATTCAGGGCGGCAGCAACGCTGGGCTGGATACCTGCTGGTACAACCCCAACCACGCCGAGAACCCCGGCAAGGTGATCCCTACCTACGAGATCGCCAGTCTGGAAGAGTTGTATCCGCTGGTGATGGAGCAGGAGGAGCTGGCCAACGTTGGCCTGAAGAACCGCCGCCACCAGTGCTGAAACATGAAAAAGAATGGATAACGGATAACGGATCAAAACTATGCTGATACATTTGGAAAAACTGGGTAAGACCTTTGGCGAAAAGGTGGTGCTGCACGATGTGACCGCCAGTGTCGAGCGGGAGGACCGCATCGGCATCGTGGGACAAAACGGTGCAGGCAAAACCACCCTGCTCAAGATCCTTACCGGCGAATATCAGGACTACGAGGGCGAGTTCAGCGTGACCCACGGAGTGACGCTGGGCTATCTGGAGCAGAACGCAAAGCTGGATGCCACACTGGATATCTATGGCGAGATGCGCGCCACCTTTGCCCCGGTGCTGGATGCCATGGCGCAGATGCAGATCTTGGAGCGCCGCATGGCTGCCCAGCCCGATAACGCCGACCTGCTGGCACAGCACGATGCTTTGCAGAATATTGTGGACGCCGCCGATGGCTACAACATGGACGTGAACATCAAAAAGGTGCTGTCCGGCATGGGATTTGCGCAGGATACATGGCAAAAGAACATTGCGGTGCTCTCCGGCGGCGAGCTGACGCGGTTGCGTCTGGCGAAGCTGCTGCTGGAAAAACCGGATGTCCTCATTCTGGACGAGCCTACCAACCACTTGGACTTTGCCACCATGGAATGGCTGGAAAACTATCTCAAGGGCTACTCCGGTGCGGTGCTGGTGGTCAGCCACGACCGCTATTTCCTCGATAATGTCTGTACAAAGATCTGGGAGGTGTCCTTCCAGACCATGACCACCTACAAGGGCAACTTCTCGGCCTATCTGCCCCAGAAGGAAGCCGCCGATGCCCTGCGCCAGAAGCAGCACGATGCCGACGTAGCACTGGCTGAAAAGCTGCAGGACTATGTGGACCGCAACCTTGTGCGCGCCTCCACTACCAAAATGGCACAGAGCCGCCGCAAGCAGCTGGAAAAGCTGGAGATCACCGAGGCACCCAAGGACGAGACGAACCAGCTGAAGTTCCGCTTTGAATATGACGTAGAGCCGTGGAATGAACTGGTGATGCTGAAAAACCTCAGCATCAAGATCGGGGAGCGCACCCTGCTGGAACCCTTTACCTATACGGTCTGCCGCGGGCAGCGGCTTATCATTGCCGGCCCCAACGGTGCAGGCAAATCCACCCTGATGCAGGTGCTGGACGGCAAGCGCCGCCCCTCCGGCGGCATGGTGCGGCTGGGCACCGGAGCACGTCCCAGCATCTTTGCCCAGCAGCAGAACCGTCTGGGACAGGGCAGGGTCATTGATGTCATCTGGAACAAGTACCCCCGCATGACCGAGCTGGAAGTGCGCAGCCACCTTGCAAAGCTGGGCTTCCGGGGCGATACCGTGTTCAAACCCTGCGAGGCTCTGTCTGGCGGCGAGCTGGCGCGTCTGCGCTTTGCAGAGATCGTGCTGGAGCGCCCGAATCTGCTGTTTTTGGACGAGCCTACCAACCACTTGGACATCTACACCCGCGAAAACCTGACTGAGGCACTGATGGCGTACACCGGCACCCTGCTGCTGGTCACCCACGACCGTCACCTGATGAACAGTCTGGCCTGTCCCATCCTCTACCTTGAGGACGGCAAGGCGGTGCTCTACCCCAGCTACGATGCCCTGATGGGTCGCACCGCTCCGGTGCAGGCTGCCCAGAAGGCGGCCGAGCCCGCCAAAACCGGCTACGGCAAGGAGCAGCGCCGCCGCCGCGCCGAGCTGCGCGCCAAGATCAAGGCCTGCGAGGACGAGATGGAGGCCTGCGGTGCACGCGAGGTAGAGCTGGACAACGAGATCAACTCCCCGGAGGTGTACAACGACCCCGACCTGCTGCGCCAGAAAAGCGATGAGCTGAGTGACCTGCGCTTCCATCAGGAGGAGCTTTTTGCCGCATGGGAAGCCGCCATGGAAGAACAGGAAGCCTACGAGCAGACGCAGCAGCCCGAAGAATAAAGGAGCGTATCCTCTATGCCTAAAAATCACCGCAACTATCAAAAAACACGGCACATCGCCCTGTCCGGTCTGCTGTTTGCACTGGCCATGGCGCTTTCCTTCATTGAGGGAACGCTGGTCATCCCGGGGCTTTTGCCGGGCATGAAGCTGGGACTTGCCAACATCGTGGTCATGTATGCCTTGTTCTTCATGGGACCCCGGCAGGCACTGGTGCTGGATGTGCTCAAGGCGCTGTTCGTCTTTCTGGTGTCCGGCTTTACGGCGGGTTTTCTCTCGCTGTGCGGCGGGCTTTTGTCCCTTGCGGTGATGTGGGTGCTGTACTATCTTTTGCCGGTGCGCCCCACATGGTTCATCCTGTCGGTCTGCGGCGCACTGGCGCATAACGTGGGGCAGCTGCTGGGCGCGGGGGTCATCATCTCCTCGTCCTTGTCGCTGTATTATGCGCCGGTCATGCTGGTGCTGGGGCTTGTCATGGGCGCGCTCACCTCGGTCACCCTGCGGGCGCTGCTGCCCGCGCTGGGCAAGATGGGCTTCAACACCCACGAAAACCGCCCTGAATGACCGACCATTTCGGCAGGGCAGTTGCATTTTGGCCGGAAATCTGTATAATAAGGAAACAACTGTATTTTTATCAAAAAGACCCCAAAGGATAGCGCTGCCGCAGCATGGGAACTTGAGCGGCAGTCGGGAGGTGTTTGTATATGTCTGAAAAAGTTACCATCAAGGTCGAGCGGAAGGAGCTCCATCTGCCCACCATCGCACTGCGCGGGCTGGTGGTGTTCCCCAACAACCTTGTTCATTTTGAAGTCGGGCGGGAAAAGAGCATTGCCGCTGTGGAGTGGGCCATGGCCAACAACTCCAACGTATTTCTGGTTGCCCAAAAGGAGATGGAGACCAGCGAGCCCACCCAGCAGGATCTGTATACCTACGGCGTAGTAGCTGAGGTCAAGCAGGTGCTGCGCGTGTCGGACGAACTGGTCAAGGTGCTGGTAGAGGGCAAGTACCGCGCCAAGCTGACCGAGCTGGATACCACCGGCGATTTTCTGCTGTCTGCCGTGCGCTCCGCTCCGGTGCGCGCCGCAAAGCCTGAAGAAGCTGTGGAGACCGAGGCGCTGCTCCGCGCCCTCAAGACCGGCTTTGACGAGTATCTGGGCATGAATCCGCGCCTTGCAAAGGACGTGGTGTTCACTATCGTTTCCAGCGATGACCCCATGTTCCTCACCGAGTATATGCCGGCAAACCTCTTGTTCCGCTACGAGGACAAGCAGGCTGTGATGAACGAGAACACCCTCAACGGCCGTCTGCAGCGCCTTGTGGAGATGCTGCGCCGTGAATGTCAGGTGATGAAGATCGAAAAGGAGATCGCGGAAAAGGTCAACGAGTCCATGGACAAGAACCAGCGCGATTACTACCTGCACGAGCAGCTGCACATCATCAACGACGAACTGGGCGAAGGGGACGATACCCACGCCGAGGCCGATGATTACCGCCGCAAGATCCGGGAACTGCACCTTGCCGAGGACAGCGAGAAAAAGCTGCTCAAGGAGGTAGACCGCCTGTCCCGGATGCAGAGCAGCAATCAGGAAGCCACGGTCATCCGTACCTATCTGGACACCTGTCTGGATCTGCCGTGGAACACCATGACCGTGGATGATCTGGATATCCACCGCGCCCAGCAGATTTTGGATCGGGACCACTACGGCCTGAAAAAGGTCAAGGACCGCATTCTGGAAACGCTGGCCGTGCGCAAGCTGGCACCGGATGTGAAGGCACAGATCATCTGTCTGGTCGGCCCTCCGGGCGTTGGCAAGACCAGTATTGCGCGTTCCATCGCGGAAAGCCTTGGCCGCAAGTATGTGCGCATCAGTCTGGGCGGCGTGCGGGATGAAGCCGAGATCCGCGGTCACCGCCGCACCTACATCGGTGCTATGCCCGGCAAGATCATCAGCGCCATGATCACCGCTAAGTCCTCCAACCCCCTGATGCTGCTGGACGAGATCGACAAGCTGGCAGGGGACTTCCGGGGCGACCCGGCGGCGGCTCTGCTGGAAGCGCTGGACCCGGAGCAGAACAGCACCTTCAACGATCATTTCATCGATATCCCGTTTGATCTGAGCCATGTGCTCTTTATCACCACCGCGAACGACTTGGGCAGCATCCCCGGCCCGCTGCGGGACCGCATGGACGTCATCGAGCTGCCCAGCTACACCCGCGTGGAAAAGTATAACATTGCCCGCAAGCATCTGCTGCCCAAGCAGCTTAAGGCTTGCGGCCTGACCGGCAAGGTCACCATGAACCAGGGCGCACTCTACGGCATCATCGATGGCTACACCCGCGAGGCCGGTGTGCGTAATCTGGAGCGTACCATTACCAGCGTGCTGCGCAAGTGCGCCCGCAAGATCGCTTCCGGCGAGGTGGAGAGCGTGGCGGTGACTGCCGCCATGCTGGAAGAACTGCTGGGTCCCCGCATCGTCAAGCCGGACTTCCTCAACCGCACCAACGCCGTGGGCATCGCCAACGGTCTGGCATGGACCAGCGTGGGCGGCGAGACCCTGCCCATCGAGGTGCAGGTCATGGACAACGGCACCGGCAAGATCACGGTCACCGGCTCTCTGGGCGATGTGATGAAGGAGAGCGCACAGCTGGCAGTCACTTGGGTGCGCGTCCACGCCGAGGAATACGGCATTGACCCCGAGCGGCTGAAAAAGTGCGATCTGCACATCCACGCCCCCGAGGGTGCTGTGCCCAAGGACGGCCCTTCTGCGGGTGTCACCCTGACCACGGCACTGGTGTCCTGCCTGTCCGGCGTACCGGTGCGCGGCGATGTGGCCATGACTGGCGAGATCACCCTGCACGGCAATGTGCTGCCCATCGGTGGTCTGCGGGAAAAGAGCATGGCTGCCTACCGTGAGGGTATGAAGACCGTGCTCATCCCCAAGGATAACGAGCCTGATCTGTATGACGTGGACGAGGAGGTTAAGAAGAATCTGACCTTCCTGCCCATGCAGAACCTTTCGCAGGTGCTGGCTGCCGCCCTGCTCAAACCGAAGGCAGCAAAGAGCACCGCAGGCCGTCCCCGCACCAAAAAGTCCAAAGCAGGGGAAAGCCGCATCCCCGCCGCGCCTGAGAAGAACCAGCCGGGCGCTGTCTGCTGAAATACCAGAAAGGAACACGCCATGATCTTCAATAAAGCTGATTTTATTGCCAGCTATGGCATTTCCAGCCAGCTGCCCGAAAGCGACCGCCCGGAGCTGAGCTTTTCGGGACGCTCCAACGTGGGCAAATCCAGCCTGATCAACAAGCTGTGCAGCCGCAAAAATCTGGCGCGCGTGTCCAGTACACCGGGCAAAACGGCTACCATCAACTTCTATTCGGTGGATGATTGCTACTTTGTGGATCTGCCGGGCTACGGCTATGCCAAGGTGAGCAACGCCGACCGCGAGCGCTGGGACGACCTCATCAACAGCTACTTCGAGGCGCCCCGCCACCACACCTTGCTGGTGCAGCTGCTGGACTGCCGCCACGCACCCAGCGCGGACGATTTGCAGATGCTGCGCTATCTGCACTACCACCGCATCCCCTATGTGGTGGCGCTGACCAAGGCGGACAAGCTGAAAAAGAGCCAGCTTGCCAAAACGCAGGAGGACTTTGAAAACATCTGCCGCTCCTACGGCTGCCAGAAGGTGGTGCTGACCAGCGGCGAAAACGGCTACGGCATCCCGGAGCTGCAAGCAGTGCTCAACGCCGCAGTGGCTGCGGAAAACGAGGAAGCGGAGTAACGCCATGGCTTACAACGAATTTGCCTATTTTTACGATGAATTCAACGGCGAAGCGGACTACGACGCCCTGTACAGCCAGATCCATACAAAGCTGGAAGCCCACGGCATCCACGACGGCATTGTGGCCGACCTTGGCTGCGGTACCGGGGAGCTGACCCTGATGCTGACGCAGGCGGGCTACGATATGATCGGCATCGACCAGTCGGAGGAGATGCTCTGCGTGGTGCGGGATAAGGCCGAGCAGCTGGGACTTTCCGGTCGTTTGCTGCTGCTCCGGCAGGACCTGCTCAAGCTGGATCTCTACGGCACCATCCGGGCAGCGGTATCCACCTTTGATACCTTCAACCACATCCCAGATCTGGATACCGCCATTGCCAACGCAGGCTTTTTTATGGAAAAGGGCGGGGTGTTCCTGTTTGATATGAACACCCCCTATAAGCACCAGAAGGTTCTGGGCGATAACGCGTTTACCTTTGAGGAAGAGGACGCCTCCTGCGTGTGGCACAACCACTATAACGCCGCCGACCGCAAGGTGGAGATCACGGTGGACATTGATTATCACGAGACCGGCGAGCATTTCCACGAGGAATTCTGCGAGTATACCTATGATCTGGCTACCATCCGTGCATCGCTGGAAAAGCACGGTTTTGCGCTGGAAAGTGTCTGCGATGGCGAGACGTTCGGCCCGCTGACCGAGGAAAGCCAGCGCTACTTCTTCTGCGCAACAAAACAGTATACACAACTGGAGGAATAACCTATGGCAAACCTGATCCGCGGCCTGTCCGAAAACGGCGGTGTCGTATTCTGCGGTGTGGATTCCACCGATATTGTCCGTAAAGCGGAAAAGCTTCACACCACAAGCGCCACCTGCAGCGCGGCACTTGGCCGCCTGCTCACGGGTGCTACCCTGATGGGCTCCATGCTCAAGGATGACCGCGACCGCATCACCCTGCGTGTGGCGGGCGGTGGCCCTGCGGGCGTGCTCATCGCCTGCACCGACGGTACCGGCAACGTGAAGGGCTGCATTGATAACCCCTTGGTGGAGCTGCCCGCCAAAGCCAACGGCCACTTGGACGTGGGCACTGCCGTGGGCAAGGACGGCGTGCTGACCGTTATCCGGGACAATCGCCTGCAAAAGGAGCCCACGGTGGGGCAGGTGCCGCTGGTATCCGGCGAGATCGCTGAGGATCTGACCAGCTACTATGCGTACAGCGAGCAGGTGCCCACCGTGATGGCACTGGGCGTGCTGGTGGACAAAGACCTGTCCATTCTCTGCGCCGGTGGCTTTATGGTACAGCTGCTGCCCGGCGCTACCGACGCCGAAATCGACCGGTTGGAAAAGAACATCAACGCCATGCCCTCTGTCACCGAGCTGCTCCATGCCGGCAAGACCCCCGAGGACATGATGCAGATGGCGCTGGCAGGCTTTGCCCCCAATGTGCTGGACGAGCGCACGGTGCAGTACCAGTGCGATTGCAGCGCCGAGCGCACCAAGGAGATGCTGCTCAGCCTTGGCCGTGCCGAGCTTGAGCGTATGCGGGACGAGGACCCTACCTGTGAGGTGGTGTGCCACTTCTGCCACAGCAAGTATCAGTATGATTTGAACGCTCTGCTTGCCGAGTACGATGCACAGGCTGCACAGGCCGCTGAAGCCGAACATCCCGTACAATAAAAAATCCGCTTTCCAAAAGGCGGCTGCGCAGTTATGTGCAGCCGCCTTTTTTGCTTCTGCGTTTCCGAAGCAAGTTGCTTTTATAGCTGCCGTTTTCCGTCACACTCCCTCTCGTGAAAAGACAGGTCTGGAAAATCCGCAGATTTTCCAGACCTGTAAATAAACAATAATCTTTCCACTGAACATGGTCAGAGCAAAGCGGAAACTATTCCAAATCGTCCGCCTTTTGTTATGTGCAGATATCTGCCGCCACAGTATACACGGCATTGTAATGCAGGGTATCCTCCTGCACGGTGCATTCCTCCCGGCGGGCGAGGATGTCGGCATCCGGGAAAGCATCGTGCAGTGCCCGCAGCCCTTGTAGCCGCGCCAGCGTAAGCGCCTGCGCCTCGGTACGGTACAGCGTTTTTTGCTGTTGCGCATAAAAGGTGGTCTCCTCCACCGCGCAGGGCAGGGGCAGACCAAAAACCTCTAATTGCAGATGCCGGGTGCGGCACAGCCCGTCCCCATCGGGTGCGGAGGGCGAAAGCGCGGCAGAGTGCCCCGCGAAAAATAGCCGGTAATTTGTTTTGTTTTCGCCGGTCAGCTGCGGCAGGGTCTCTGCCAGCGGAATGCTTTGACTTGTCTCCCATTCCAGCTGTGCCACCACTGTGCCTGCCGCCGGGGCAAAGATAAGGCTGCCGTCCCGTTCGCTGCGCGCCGTGCCGATCAACCCCTGTCCGGCTTCCACAGTCTGCCCGGGAACAACCAGCATGGTGCCGCTGATAAGATTTGTACGCAGCACCGTTCCATTGCACCTTGCCCGTAGTCCGTGCAGGGTGCCTGCGGCGATCTCAGGCCGTGCACGGGCAGGGGCGGCCTCCACCACAAGCCGTCCTTTTTCAAAATTCAGGCTTGCCCACGAGAACTCGCCGCTTTCCAGCAGGGCGTACTCTCCGGTGCGCAGTAGCTCCTCGGTTACGGCAGCGCCGGGCTGCAAGCCGCAGCTGCGCAGCACTGCACCCGCCCGCGCCCGTTGCCCGGTGGTCAGGCTGCCATAGTCCACCGCCCACACCAGCCCTTGCAGCCAGACCAGTACCAGTCCCCAAGCGACAAGCCCTACCCAAAGCCCCTTGCGCCGCAGCAGCGGACGCAGCAAAAAATACAGCCCCTGCCGTTTTTCTACCCGCAGCCGCACCCGCCTGTGCCGGGCAAGTGCGGCCAGCCGTCGGTACTGCCACGCTGCACAATGGCCGCAAAAGCCCCCGGGCCGGGCAGAGATGCCGTACAGGTGTAGCCTTTGCGCGGCGGCATCGGTCAAAAGCGCCTCGGGGCTGCCGTTCCGGGCGGTAAAGCGCACTCCGGCCCAAAGGCTTGCAGCTTCCATGACGGCCTCCTATTCATCGGAAAAATCGGTGCGCAAAAACTGCCCCTGTACCGTCAGTCGGGCGGAGGTCAGGGTGCAGATGCGCAGTCCGCTGCCGTATACCGTGAACCTCCCCTTCGCCAGCCGCAGACACAGTTTGCTTTCGTCAAAAAACAACACCGTGCAAAAGTGCTCTATCTCCATCCGGTCGCCGCTCAGGTATACGGCAGGGCGGCTGTAAAACCCGGGCGGCGGCTGTCGGAACAGCCCACGCAGCCAGTCGCCCGGGGTGCGCCGGTCGTGGTGTGCTCTGGCCATCGTTGTCCCTCCCGTCCCGCGCCTTGTGCATTGCACAGCCCATGCTTCCATATATATGGAGGGGGAGGGCGTGCTTATGAGTAAAAGCTGCAAACCACTGCATCCGGGGCTTTTTTTGCTGGGCGCAGCCACGGCAGTGCTGGTATTTGCGGTACCGCAGACCTGTGCGGCAGCCCTGCGGCAGGGTCTTGCGCTCTGCGGTGGGCCGCTGCTGGTGTCACTGTTTCCGTTTCTGGTGGTGTCGGCGCTCATCATGCGCAGCGGCGCAGGCGAGGTGCTTGGCGTGCTGCTTTGGCCGGTGGTGCGCTGTATCGGCCTGCGCAGCCGCAGTGCGGGCAGTGTGCTGCTCATCGGCCTTGTTGGCGGCTTTGCCCCTGCCGCCGCCGCTGCTGCCGAGGCAGTCCGCAGCAGGGAACTGACCCCGCAGGAGGCCTCGGCTTTGCTGCCCGCCTGTATCTGCTCCGGGCCATCCTTTGTTATTCTGACGGTCGGGGAGCAGCTGCTGGGCAGCCGTACGGCGGGGGTGTGTCTGTTTGCTGCACAGGTACTGGCAGGCTGGCTGACGGCTGCACTGCTCTGCCGTATCCGCGGCATACCGGAGCCTTTGTCCGCACCGCCCGCCGCCGCGCAAGCAGAACCGCCGCCCGCGCTGGATGCTATCCTTGCGCAGGCGGCGGTGACCTACCTGAAATTATGCGGCTTTGTGCTGTATTTCCGGCTGTTAGCGGCAGGTTGCGGGCTGCTGCTGCCCGCAGTGTTTGCACCTTTTCCGGCTATGCTGCTGGAAGTGTGCTCCGGCTGCGACTACGCCGCCCGCACCGGTCTGTGGGCAAGCGGGCTGTGCTGCGCCGCGCTCAGCGTGCAGGGCGCATCGGTGCTGCTGCAAGTGCGCACCCTCTGCCCGCCGGAGGTCTCGTTCAAACCCTTATTATGGGGCAGGGTACTGCACCTGCCGCTGTCGCTGGCGCTGTTTTATCTGGGCTTGCCGGAGCGTGCCGTGGAAAGCTTCAATACTTTGTGCGCCCGTGTAGTGCCCATGCGGCGCGTGCCGACAGATTGTGCCCTTCTGGTGTTCGCGGTGTGCTGTATCACGGCCTGCGAGGCCTGCCGCCTGACCGAAAAGAGGGCACAAAACGCAGCTCTGGCAAATAAAAACTGCTCTGCGGCTTGCAAACCGCCGCAAAATGTGGTAACATAACTCTTGGTTATCATAATACCAAACGCAGCGACGGAGAGAGTAGGCGCTGTCTGCACGGCAAAGAGAGAAGCTTCACCGGCTGAAAGGGCTTCCATGTGCGGCAGGGGCTGAAGTTCGCTCCCGAGCGGTCTGCGCGAACGATGCGGACGCATCTATTAGCACAGGACGGTTGCGCCCCGTTACGGCGTTTGAGCGCCGTCTGCCCTTGTGCAGACGGAAACCGGGTGGTACCGCGGAGCAGAAATAGTCACGGCTTCGTCCCTTTTGCCTGAGCAGTCGGGCGGGGGACGGAGCTTTTTTGTTATACTCCGCTCCATGAACACAAAGAATAAAGGAGAGAAAATCCATGCAAGCAATGATCGATGAGCTGGCCAAGCAGGCCGCTGAAAGCCTTGGTCAGGTGTCCAGCAAGGAGACGCTGGCTTCCTTCTGGCAGGAATACCTCAGCAAAAACGGCAAGATCCCTGCCCTGATGAAGAATCTGCGCACCGTTGCGCCGGAAGAGCGCCCCGTTATGGGCAAGATCATCAATGAACTCAAGCAGAAGGTGCAGGCAGACTACGATGCCGCCGCTGAGACCGTGAAGCAGGCAGAGCTTGCTGCCCGCAACGCCGCCGAGACGGTGGATATCACCCTGCCCGCCAAGACCCGCCCCATGGGCGGCCTGCACCCGCTGACCTTGATCACCAACCAGATCATCGACGTGTTCTCCGGCATGGGCTTTTCGGTGGGCAC
>OGYR01000267.1_pt1 | contig 40232 bp, 28 predicted proteins | sample 1576661 | NCBI WGS metagenome assembly OGYR01 (sample SAMEA3541490, study PRJEB24748) | human gut metagenome | biome: human gut; feature: human-associated habitat; material: faeces | place: China | collected 2012
AAATAATCTTCAGTGCGTCCATTTTTGAATCCTCCATTTGTTTTTAGACGTTCATACACGGCACTTTGCCGTCAGAGGACCGCCCGTTTAATGATATTGTCATTAACCCCGCTGTGGTCTCAGCGGACACTAACGCCTAAATAGGATATCACAAAACCTGCGTAAATGCAAGCGTTCTGACTAAAATAAATGCAAAAATTTTCTGTTTTGCCCAACAGACGGTCTTTCACGCTCCGATCAGACAAACAACTGTTTATCTGCCGTCAAAAACTTTTTGCGCAGGATGTTGGCGCTGACGGCAGGCAGGCCGAATTTTTCTTCCAGAAAGCCGGTGAGCAGCGAGGGGTTCAGGTTCAGTTCCTGTGCGGCCGGCATGCACAGATCAATGTGCAGGCTGTCGCCCTCCGTGGTGTACTCCACCTTGGGCAGATGTTCCTTCAGCTCAATGATCTTGTTGCCCTTTTTGCCGTGCTTTTCCACCGGGGCACTTTCCAGCGCGTTGTACGCATCCAGCGCCGCAGCCGCTGCCGCCGGGTAGGTGATGCGATAGCATGCGTAGGCAATGAGGTCCGCCTTCATCTGCACCGGGCCAACGTGCGTGATCACGATGCCTGCGGGCATGATGGCATTGAGGGCCGCTTTCCACTGTTCAAAATCCGGAGCTTCCGCTTCGGTCTTGACGTCCACGCACTCGCACTCACTCTCCTGCCCCAGCGAAAGCGGGCAGGCAAAGGTCATATAGATGTGGGGATTGAAGCCCAGCGTATGCCACACCGGCAGGCCGCTGCGCTTGAGCACACGCTGCATCACCCGCTGCAGGTCCAGCAGGGAGATGTAGGAGGCCTCATTCTTTTTCTCAAACGAGATTCTGACTGTAATCAAAGCAGGGACCTCCTAACAGGTGATTTGCACCGCAGCCGTGGCAGGCACGGTTGCAGGGCTGGGTGGTCTGGGCGGCAAGAGCCTTTTGGTACTCCCGTACCAGATATTCGTGGGTGACGCCGTAATCCATGTGGGACCAGGGCGTTACCTCGTCCAGACCAATGGGACGCTGGCAGTAGAACGCCGGGTCAATGCCCAGATCTGCAAAGGTCTGCAGCCATGTGTCGTACTTGAAGCACTCTTCCCAGCCGTCGAAGTAGCAGCCGCGCTTGTAGGCTTCCACAATGACCGGTGCCAGACGGCGGTCGCCCTTGGCGAACACGCCCTCCAGAAAGCTGGTGGTGCTGTCGTGGTAGTTCACCTTGATCTTGCGGCTGTGCACACTTTCCAGCAGGTGCTTCTGCTTGGCGCGCAGCATTTCTTCAGTGTCCATGGGCACGAACTCAAAGGGAGTATGGGGCTTGGGTACAAAGCAGGCACAGCTGATGGTCACCTGAACGCCCTTTCCCTTGCCGCGCTTGGGCAGAGAATAGTAAAGATCGACCACCTTCTGCGCCGTCTCTGCGATGCCTTCAATGTCCTCCATGGTCTCAGTGGGCAGGCCCATCATGAAGTAGAGCTTGACCGAGGTGTAGCCCGCATTGAATGCGATGGTGCAGGTCTTTTCGATCTCGTCCCATGTGACATTCTTGTTGATGACGTTGCGCAGGCGCTGGGTGCCGGCTTCGGCGGCGAAGGTCAGGCCGCTCTTGCGCACCTTGGTGGTCTTTTCAATGAGGCTCTGGGAGAAGTTGTCCACGCGCAGCGAAGGCAGCGACAGACTCACATGCTCCTTGGGTGCCCACTCATTCAGATCGTCCAGCAACTCTTCCAGCTGGCCGTGGTCAGAGGTGGACAGGCTGGAAAGGCTCAGCTCTTCATAGCCAGTGTTAGCGCACAGCTCCTGCGCCGCCCTGTTCAGAAGGCCCGCGTCACGCTGGCGCATGGGACGGTACAGAAAGCCCGCCTGACAGAAACGGCAGCCACGCACACAGCCGCGCAGCACCTCAATGCTGGCGCGGTCCTGAATGGCACCCACCATGGGCACCACGAAATTCGTGGGCGGGGCAAACTCGTTCAGGTCCTTGATGATGGCCTTGGTGATGCGCGCCGGGATGCCCGGCTCATTGGGGGTGATGGCCTTGACCCGGCCATCCTCGTAATACTCCACATCGTAGAACGCCGGGATATAGACGCCGGGGATCTTTGCAATGCGCAGCAGCAGTTCCTTTTTGGAAACGCTGCCCTCCTTCTTGGCCTTTTCGATCTCGGCGCAGATGCCGGGCAGCTGGTTTTCGCCCTCACCCAGCTGGACCACATCAAAAAAGTCCGCAATGGGTTCCGCGTTGCAGGCGCAGGGGCCACCCGCCACGATCAGCGGCCAGCTTTCGTCGCGATCCTTGGAATAGAACGGGATGCCCGCCAGATCCAGCATAGCCAGAATATTGGTATAGGAAAGCTCGTACTGCAGGGTGAAGCCCACTGCATCAAAAGCGGTGAGCGGATCCTTGCTCTCCATGGTGTAGAGCGGCAGACCAAGACGCTCCATCTCGGCCTTCATATCCAGCCACGGCATAAAAGCACGCTCGCACCACCAGTTTTCGTGGCTGTTGAGCAGCTCATACAGGATCTTTTCGCCGAGGAAGGACATACCCACCTCATAGGTGTCCGGAAAGCAGAACGCAAAGCGGACATCCACTTTTTCTTTGTCCTTATATACACTTCCGGGTTCTCCGCCGGTATAACGACCAGGCTTCTGTACCCGTCCCAGTGCTTCTTTCAGTTTTGGATCAAACATCGAGTCCTCCAATAAACAGTCCATTTTTACACGTCATTTTATTGTACCCGAAATGAGCTGTTTTTTCAATCATTTCCCTTAAACTTTTTGCCTGCACGCCGCATTTCGCACAGGCAGGATGCCAGCTGCGCCCCATCCAGCGGTGGAACGGGCAGCAGATTGAATCCCCCGGTCAGCAGATTTGCCGCCCAGAAGGCACTGCCGCGGATGGTCAGTTCCTGTTCCAGCCGCAGTGCCCAGATGCCTGCCAGCATGAAATTGACCGCCGGGCCTGCAGCAGCCAGCCAGAAGAGCCGCCCCGGTGAAAGGCCCCGGGCCGGAGCGTCCATCCGCATACAAAAGCCAGTCATGGTCACCTCAATGACCGGAAAGCGGCGCAGCAACGCACAATACACCAGAATGTGCCCGCACTCGTGCAGGAACGCCGCCAGCAGCCCCAGCCGCAGAAAGCCGCTTGCATCAAAGTAGAGCAGAAAATACAGTGCGCTACACAAAAGCAGCGGGTCGCGGAACACCAGCGGCCCCAGCTGCCGGGAATCATGCAGCTTCATGAGGAAAGGCCCAGCGCATCCGCCGGGTCACAGGCTGTTCCCTTCCGGTACAGTTCAAAATGCAGGTGTGCTCCCGTAGCGCGCCCGCTGCGCCCTGCTGCGCCCAGCAGCTGCCCTGCTTCCACCACCTCGCCCGGGCGGACATAGGCGTACTGCAAATGGGCGTAAAGTGACTCGCTGCCATCTGTATGGAGAACACGCAGACAGGTGCCATAGCTTGTGCTGCGGTATGCCTGCACCACCGCACCGCCTTCCGCAGCAAGCACTTCTGTTCCCTCTGCACAGGCAAGATCAATGCCCTTATGGAACGTCCTTTCCCCGGTAAAAGGATCCTGCCGCCAGCCGTATCCGTCCGAAACACGGTACTGTGTGGTGTCCAGCGGGAAACAGAGCTTCCCCGTTTTTTTCTGCGCCCGCACCGGAAGCACCACGCACACCAGCAGTCCGGCTAAAACTGCCAGAAAAATCACCCTCCGTCTGGGCTGCTCCCTGCCGTGCCCGGCTCGTCCCCATCGCTTTGCCCGCACCTTCTGCCTCCCGCCTTCCGTTTGCTTTTTATTTATGCAGGCAAACACGCAAAAAGACCCGGCAGAGGGTTTGCTCTGTCGGGTCTTGCAAATATTATCTGCGTAACCTGAAGAAATCCAAAATCCGTTTCAGGCGGCTTCTGGGGGCGGGTGTCTCCACTACCACCGGCTTTATCGGCTTGGCTGCAGGGGCAGGCTGCGGCTCTGTACGCTTTTTATGATTGACCATCTGTTCCAGCTGGTCAAAGCGGTCGCCGCTTTCCGGTGCCGCAGCTGATTCCGGGTGAGAAGCTTCTGCCTGTTTTGCAGCGGGAGCCGCTTCCGTTTTCGCAGGTTCTGGCTTTTCTGCTTCGGCAGAAGGTTCAGGCTGTTTTTCCTGCGCAGCGGCAGAAAGCTTCCAAGGCTCCGGCTGCGTCCAATCATTTTTCAACAGCTCATACATGCCCATCTGGCCGTTCACCATTGCTTCGCCCTCAGCGGGCTTTACCTTCTGGTAGCTGCCGTCCGGGCGCATCTCGCGGGCATTGACATTATCCCGCAGCTGCAGCTGCAGAATGTCGGTAAGCTTCTGCACCAGCACCGGGTCTTCCACCCGGACGCCCACCTCCACGCGGCACTCCGTGTTGCGGGTGAGGAAATCGCCGGATGCAATATAGATGCGGGTATGTGCACCATCGAAGAAGCTGTAAATGCGGCCATGCTCCAGATAACGACCCACAAGGCTGCGGATATGCAGGTTCTCCGTCTTGCTGGGCACGCCGGCGCGCACGCAGCAGATGCCGCGCACGATCATATCAATGCGCACACCGGCACAGCTGGCTTCCTGCAGCTTGAGGATGATATCCCGGTCGCTGATGGAATTGTTTTTCAGGATCATGGATGCCGGACGGCCCATGTGGGCGGCGGCAATGACACGATCCATCTCTTCCAGCAATACGCTCTTGAAGCGCAGCGGTGCTACCAGCATCCGGTCGCTCTCCTCAGTCAGCTTCTGCACGGCAAGGTTCTGGAACACATTGGAAGCTTCCTCGCCAATGCCATGGTCTGCCGTAATGAAGGAATAGTCCGTGTAAAGCTCACTGGTCTTTTCGTTGTAGTTGCCGGTGCCGATCTGGGTGATATAAGAGTAGCCCTCTTTGCTCTTTTGGGTGATAAGGGTCAGCTTGGAGTGCACTTTGTAATCATCAAAGCCATAAATGACCGTACAGCCTGCGCTTTCCAGCTGCTTCGACCAGTCGATATTGTTCTGCTCGTCAAAGCGGGCGCGCAGCTCCACCAGCGCCACCACCTCTTTGCCGTTCTCAGCGGCTTCCATCAGCGCCTGCACGATCTGGGACTCCCTCGCCATACGGTACAGTGTCATTTTGATGGAAATGACCTCAGGGTCATGTGCCGCCTTTTTGAGCATGGCAATGAAGGGCCTGATGGACTGGTACGGGTAGCTGAGCAGCACATCGTGCTTCTGCACCTCAGCGGCAAGGTCGTAGTCCGGCGGCGGCAGCATGGGCCGTGCAGCCGGGTAGAACAGTTCCGGCCGCCCCTCCGCTTCCATGCGGCCGGTGAGCTTGTAGAAAAAGCTCAGATCCAGCGGGCTTTTCTGCTCGAACACCCGTTTATGGGTGAGCAGCAGACGGTTGCACAGCAGGCGTTCTACCTCCGGGGCCGGGGCAGGCGTGATCTGCAGACGCACCGCAGCCAGCTTGCGGCGGCGCTTGAGCAGCTCGGTCATGATCTCGCGGTAGTCGATATCATGATCCATCATGCCCTCTTTTACGTCGATATCCGCATTGCGGGTAACGCGGAAAAGACATTTTTCCTGAATCGTCTCTTTGCCAAAGATGCTGGCCGCAAAGTGCAGCACCAGCTCTTCGGTAAGTGCAAACTGCGTTTCGCCGTCTTTTTTTACAACGTGCATCCGTTCCATCTGGCTGGAAATGGGAATGATTCCAAGGCTCTGCCCTGCCGGGTGTTTTTCCTTGAGCAGAACGCCAAGGTAAATCTCCTGATTGCGCAGGAATGGGAACGGATGGCGGTTATCCACGATCTGCGGGCTGAGGATGGGGAACAGCTCCGTTTGGAAGTACTTCTTCCAGAAGTGCTCGTCCTCCTTGGACAAGTGGTCAAGATCCACCTTGCGCCAGCCGCACTCCGCCAGTGCTTCCAGCGCCTTTGCGTAGTATTTATCGCACTCCTCCTGCAGCTGTGCCGTTTTGGGCATGATGGCAGTCAGCTGTTCCGCTGCGGACATGTTGGTCTTGTTTTCCCTCTTGACCTTTTTGCCCTGTTCCTGTTCCAGATTGGCGCGCTCCTGCAGAGAACCCACGCGCACCATAAAAAACTCGTCCAGATTGGAGCCGTAGATCGCAAGAAATTTGACCCGCTCTGCAAGCGGAACATTTTTATCTTTGCCCAGCGCAAGAACGCGCCGGTTGAAATCCAGCCAGCTCAGTTCCCGGTTGATAAAAATGGTATCGTCACTCATAATCATTCCCCTTTTTGCTGCTCCGGGCCGCCGGCTGCGGCTCAGCTCACGGTTGCCATTCCTGCCCAGGAATCCACAATGGTCTGTGTCAGGCCCGGAACATTGGCTGCATCTTCTACCCGTTCAAACGGGCCATTCTGCATCCGGTAATCCAGAATCGTCTGTGCGCGCTTTTCCCCTACGCCCGGCAGTGTGCACAGCGCAGAGAGATCGGCAGTGTTCAGATCCACCAGCACATACTGTTCCAGCCCGGTCGTATCCGGCAGGACCTGCGGTTCGGCAGCCTGCAGCGGCACGGCAAAGCCAAAGGCCAGCACTGTGCACAAAACCACCGCCGCCAGCGACAGCGCAAGAAAGAGTTTTTCCTTCTTTTGCAGGACCAGAAGATGCGTTTCTCTCATTGTACCTGACTTTCCTCCAAAAAGAAAGGCTTCTGCGAAAGAATTTGCAGAAGCCTTGCACAAATTTTACGCCAAATTTTCAGCATCCCGCACCATACGGTACAGCACTTCCACTGCAGAACCTGCCGCAGCATCGGTCAAAGTGACCTTTTGGGCAGCAAGACGCAGCTCAGCCGGGGCATCCGCAGCTGCGGTGCTCTGGCTGGAAGCGCGCACCATGTCCAGCATAGGCAGCCCTCCGGCAAGTACCAGCACATCTTCCGGGTCGGTGCCCACCGGCATACACACGGCATCCAGCATTTCACGGCCGGAGACGGTTCTGGGGGTCAGGATCAGCGTATCCGCTGCGGCACGCTCGCCCAGCAGCACCGCTGTGCGGTCGCCCAGAGATTTTTCCAGCAGCGAGATCATGGGCACTGCCTTGCTGTCCTGATACAGCAGCACCCGCAGCACTTCTTCCCCCTTGATGTCTGCCGCGTTTGCCAGCAGATAAGGGGTCCATTCCTGCCGCAGATGACGCTCCAATGCCTCGCTCATGCGCAGCACGCGGGTAGTACCGTCGGTCATCTGCAGGGCAATGCCCACGCCCTCTGCCACCGGCAGGCGGGCGAACAGGTCGGCATCCTGCCCGGCAAAGGTGCACAGCGGCTGGCGGGTGCCATCGGCAAAATGGTAGGCCATGGCACCGCCGCATACCAGCGCAGGAGCGCTGAGCCGCACACTGCCCAGAATGGACCGCACTGCCCGCGGCGTGCGCTGGGAAAACACCGTAAAACGTCCGCCGCGGCGGACGAACAGCTGCAGCACATCCCGCACCACCTGCGTCAGGTTGCCGTCGGCACCCAAAAGCAGATGGTCCAGATCACACAGTACAAGCGTTGAAGAAAGATGGTTCATACCGTTCCCCTCCTGAGCGTTGCAAGAAAACGAGTGAAGTATTCCGGCAATTCCGAATCGAACCGCAGATGTTCGCCGGTGATCGGGTGCACAAAGCCCAGCGTTTTGGCGTGCAGGCACTGGCCGTGCAGGCTGGTGATGCAATTGTGCGGGCCATACACCGGGTCGCCCGCCACCGGGTGCTGGATGGATGCCATGTGCACGCGGATCTGATGGGTGCGGCCGGTCTTCAGGCGGCATTCCAGCATGGTAAAGTTGTTCAACCGTTCCAGCACCTGATAGCCGGTATAGGCATATTTGGTGTGCGGCTCACTGGCCGGGTAGACCGCCATCTTTTTGCGGTCGGTCTTGCTGCGGCCCAGATTGCTTTCCACAAAGCCCTCATCTTGTGCAAAGCCGCCGTACACGATGGTGCGATACGCGCGCTCCACACTGTGCACCGCCATCTGCTGGGAAAGGCCGATGTGCGTTGCATCGTCCTTTGCCACCACCAGCAGTCCACTGGTATCCTTATCGATGCGGTGCACGATGCCGGGGCGAATCTCGCCGCCGATACCGGACAGGCTTCCCTTGCAGTGCCACAGCAGCGCGTTCACCAGCGTGCCGTCCGGGTTGCCGGGAGCCGGGTGCACCACCATGCCTTTGGGCTTGTTGACCACCAGCAGATGCTCGTCCTCATAGACGATTTCCAGCGGGATGTCCTGCGGCACGGCCTCAATGGGCTTTGCGTCCGGAATTTCCAAAACGATGGTGTCGCCCGTCTTGAGCTTCAGGCTTTTGGCAACCAGCCTGCCGTTGCACAACACATGACCGTCGGCCACCAGCGCCTGCAGAGCAGACCGGGAAAGGCCGGTGTCCTCGCCGCTCAGAAAGCGGTCGATGCGCTGGCCTGCCGTCTCCTGCTCCACCACAAATTCACGCTGTTCCATGGCTCAATGCTCCTTCGGGGACTGCCCGTTCTCAGCGTGCAGCTCTTCCAGAAAAATTACCAGCACCCAGAGGCCCACGCCCACACACACGCAGATATCCGCAAAATTGAACACCGCAAACTGCATGAACAGCAGATTGATGTAGTCCACCACCTCGCCGTTGAGCACACGGTCGATCAGGTTGCCGATGCCGCCGGCAAGGATCAGCAGCAGCGCAGCCTGCTGCAGGTATCTGCCGCGACTGCGGAAGAACAGCCCGTAGGCCACAAAGATCAGCGCTATGCTGGTAGCGATGATGAGGAACAGCTGCTTGCCGCTGAGCAGGCTGAACGCCATGCCCGGGTTGAGCACGAACCGCAGCTCCACCACATGGGGGATCAGCGGCATTGCACCAATGGGCTGCAGCACATTGGTGGCCCACAGCTTGATGGCCTGATCGATGCCAATGAGTGCCGCAGCCGCGAGCAGATTAAAAACAACAAATGCCATAGGATACTCCCAAAATCATTCAGTATAAAAAACGGCGCTCCCCGGTATAAGGGAGCGCCGCCCTTTAAAACATTGTTTTATGCGGAACGCTTAGGCTTCCACAACGCTGGCGCAGCGTGCGCACAGGGTGGGATGTGCGGCATGGCTGCCGATGGAAGAAGAATACTTCCAGCAGCGCTCGCACTTTTCGCCGGTGGCATGTGCAGCAGCAACGCCCAGGCCTTCAACAGCACTTGCAGCGCCGCCTTCGCCCTTGACCAGCTCTACCTGAGAGACGATCATCAGGTCGGCCAGCTCGTCCATGGGGATGCTGTTGAGCAGGCTGTACACAGTATCATTGCAGTACAGGGTGACGGCAGCCTCCAGAGAAGCACCGATGACCTTTTCGGCACGGGCCTGCTCCAGAACCTTCTTCACCTCATCACGGACGGCGATCAGCTGTGCCCACTTTGCCTTGAAGGCATCATCGGCGGCATACTGGCCGGCCTTGGGCATCTCCTCAAAGACAACGTACTGGTTCATGCCCTCGGTCTTCGGCATGAAGTCCCAGATCTCCTGACTGGTGAAGCACAGGATGGGAGCAATGATCTTGTCCAGAGCCACAAGGATCTTGTACATGGTGGTCTGAGCAGCCTTGCGGCCTGCGCCGTTGGTGCAGTACAGACGATCCTTGGTCACATCCAGATAGAAGTTGGACATTGCAACAACGCAGAAGTTGTACACTGCATGATAGACCTTGTTGAAGTCATACACAGCGTAGCCTGCGCTGGTGTTGACCATCAGGTCATCCAGAGCAGCCAGTGCCCAGCGGTCGATCTCCTGCAGCTGATCGTCAGCCACACAGTCGGTGTTGGGATCAAAGCCGTCCAGATTGCCCAGAATGAAGCGGGCGGTGTTGCGGATCTTGCGGTAAGCCTCACTGAGCTGCTTGAAGATGTTCTTACCGGCACGCACATCCACGGTGTAGTCGGAAGAAGCCACCCACAGACGGATGATATCAGCGCCGTAGTCCTTGATGATCTCGCTGGGCTCCACGCCGTTGCCGGCGCTCTTGTGCATCTGCTTGCCCTGCTCATCCACGACCCAGCCGTGGCACAGAACAGACTTATAGGGTGCGCAGCCCTTGCTTGCAACGCTGGTCAGCAGGCTGGACTGGAACCAGCCGCGGAACTGGTCGCCGCCCTCCATATACATATCAGCCGGGAAGCGCAGTTCCGGACGCTCCTCCAGCACAGCGGCGTGGGTGGAGCCGGAGTCGAACCAGACATCCATGATGTCGGTGTCCTTGGTCCACTCGGAAGCACCGCACTTTTCGCACACTTCGCCTGCGGGGATGATCTGCTCGGCTTCGTACTTATACCATGCATCGGAACCTTCCTTGCGGAACAGGTCGCTGACAGCCTTGATGGTGGCATCGGTGATGTGGTAGGTGCCGCACTTCTTGCAGTAGAATGCGGGGATGGGCACGCCCCAGGTGCGCTGACGGCTGATGCACCAGTCGTTGCGGTCGCGCACCATGCCCTTCATGCGGTCATGGCCCCAATCCGGCATCCAGGTAACGGTGTCGATGGCCTTGTAGACATCCTCGCGGAACTTTGCGATGGAGCAGAACCACTGTTCCGTTGCACGGAAGATGATGGGGTGATGGCAGCGCCAGCAGTGCGGGTACTGATGCTTGATGTGCACCTGACCCATGACAGCACCGGACTCGGTCAAATCGGCCAGAATGGTCTTGTTGGCAGCCCACACGCGCTGGCCTGCATACTTACCGGCCAGCTCGGTCAGATAGCCGCCATCGTCCACGGGGACGGTGATGGGCACCTGCGGATACTTCTGGCAGACGTTGAAGTCGTCCACGCCGTGGCCGCCTGCGGTATGGACACAGCCGGAACCGCTTTCCAGCGTGACGTGATCGCCCAGAATGACCCAGCCCTCCTTGGGCAGGTAGACGTGATTGTAGCGCATCAGCTCGAACTCGGTACCGGGGACCGACTCACCCACGATCTCGTAGTTCTCGATGTGGCAGGCGTCCATGACGCTCTTGACCAGCTCGGTGGCCATGATGTGGAACTCATCGCCGATCTTGACGAAGGAGTACTCGAACTGGCCGTTCAGGCAGATCGCCTCGTTAGCGGGCAGAGTCCAAGTGGTGGTGGTCCAGATGACGAAGTAGGTCTTGTCCATCGGAATGCCGTGCTTTGCCAGCACACCGTTGGGGTCCTGAGAGACGTGGAAACGCACGAAGATGGAATCGCAGTCGTCCTCGCCGTACTCGATCTCGGCCTCTGCCAGAGCCGTGCGGCAGTCCGGGCACCAGTACACGGGCTTCAGGCCCTTGTAGATGTAGCCCTTCTTTGCCATCTCGCCAAAGATCTCGATCTGGCGTGCCTCGAACTCAGGCTTCAGGGTCAGATACGGATGCTCGAAATCGCCGATAACGCCCAGACGCTTGAACTGGTCGCTCATGATATCGATGTGCTCGGTAGCAAACTTTTCGCAGATCTGGCGCAGTTCCAGCTTGGAAATGTCCTTCTTCTTATCACCGACGGAGGACAGAGCCTTCAGCTCGATTGGCAGGCCGTGGGTATCAAAGCCGGGCACATAGGGAGCCTGGAAACCCTCCATGTTCTTATCGCGGATAATGATATCCTTGATGATCTTGTTCAGGGCAGTACCCATGTGGATATTACCGTTTGCGTACGGAGGGCCGTCGTGCAGGATGAACTGCGGCTTGCCCTCGTTGTGCTTCATGAGCTGATTGTACAGGTCGTTGTCGTCCCAATCCTTCAGCATGACCGGCTCCTTCTTGGGCAGGCCGGCACGCATTTCAAACAGGGTCTTGGGCAGGTTCAGAGTACTATCGTACTGCGATTTGTTCTTAGCCAATGGTTTACACTCTCCTCTATATTTCCTTATGGGGTTGCCTTACTCGCTGAACTTGACACCCTGAAAAGCATCGTAGTCCGGCTCGTCCGGCTTAAAATCAGCAGGAGGCGCGGGCGGCGGGTCCAGCTTGAGCTGGCTCTCATCCTTTGCCCAGAAATCCTCGCTGCTGTCAGCTGCCTTGTCGTCGTCATTTTCAACAACGGCAGCAGGTTCTGCATCTTCCTGTGCGGGCTGTGCAGGCTGTGCAGGCTCTGCTTCCGGCTCCTGCACGTCCGCTGCCTGCGGCTGGGCTGCAGCGGCAGGCTCACTTTCCTCTGCAGCAGGCTCTGCCTGTTCGGCATCCTGTGCAGCCGTTTCCTTCTGGAACTCCGGCAGACGGCTCAGCGACTCCACATGGCTGCGGTACAGGTTGAGCACATCAGACTTGAAGCGGGTCACTTCCAGACGCACGCGGTCATACTCGCGCTCCTCTGCAAGGCGCTTCTCGTTTGCTTCGTTCTCGATCTCGTCTGCACGGTCGTTTGCCTTCTGCAGCAGTTCGTTGGCATCGCGGATGATATCATCACCGCGCAGATTTGCACGATGGATGATCTCTTCTGCTTTCTGGTTTGCTTCGCGGATGACATTTTCGCCCATGCGCTGTGCATTGATCAGCGCGCTCTTGAGCATTTCACCATCTGCCTCAAAGCTCTTCAGTTCATCGTGCAGCTTCTGGTTTTCAGCAGTCAGGTCCGCAATCTGCTTGCGAAGCTGTTCCGCCTGCGCATCGTCGTCCCGCAGCTGTTCTTCCACCTTATCCAGAAAACGGTCTACGTCCTCTGTGCGGTAGCCGCGGAGGTTTTTCTCAAATTGCACAGAACGGACATCCTGCGGAGTCAGCATAGTCATTTCCTCCCGTTGCTTTTAATATTGAAAAAATTCGATGATCGACCGATCTTTTCTGCTTTTGCCGGGCAGTGCAGTCAGGTTGAAGCGGCCCTTGCCGCGCACCGTGAACACATCGCCCTCATATACCTGCGCATGAGGTTTATCCGCCGGCAGGTGGTTGATCTCCACCCTGCCCGCCTCGATCAGTTCCGAAGCCTGTCCTCGGCTGCAGTGCAGCATAGCTGCCAGCACAGCGTCCAGCCGCAGGGACGATACCGTTGCACTGTGCATCTCACGCTCCGCCTGCGGAAACTGCGGCACCTCGTCCAGCGTCAGCAGTTCCGTGGTCAGCTCCGTGTGTCCAGCCTGAAACAGTTCCCGGCAGATCAGCTGTGCTGCCGGTTCCAGCGCAAACACATAAGCTGTGCCCGGCTGATCCTCCGGCAGAACGATATCTCCCAGCGCCTCGCGCCGCAGCTCAAGGCCCATCAGACTGCCCAGGTAATCCTTGTGGGCGGGCAGCGCAGCCCCCGCCTGTGCACGGCATTGCAGCCGCACACAGCAGATGGGTGCTTCGCCGCAGCTGTACTCCGGCTCGATACAGAGCACCCTGCGCTCCGCATTCAGCCAGCCGCCCTCAAACCGGAAGCCCTCCTGCACACCGGCACGGCCCAGTGCCGCGCGGGCCAAGTCCTGCTCGCGGTCACTCAGGAAAGCCGAATACCGCGCAATGTCCCGGGAAAAGGCCGTGTGGGCCAAGTCCTCGATATGGCGCATGAGATAGCGTTCTTCATCGGTACGCGCAGGGATGAACCCGCGCGCCGCCTTGGGCTGCGGATCAATAGAACGCGCCATTGTTCTCCAGCTCGTCCAGCAGATCACCCATGATATCCACGTTGTACGGAGTGATGATGAAGGTGCTGTTGGCCACGCGCTTGATCTGGCCATTGTTTGCATATGCAACACCGGACAGGAAATCCACCAGACGGCGGGACACTTCCTTGTTGGTGGACTCCAGATTGAGCACCACGGTGCGCTTGTTGTTCAGGTGGTCAGCAATGGTACTGGCATCCTCAAAACGCTCAGGCTTGACCAGAACGACCTTGAGCTGAGTGGTGGCATTGATGTTGACCACCTTTCCGTTCTTCTTGGCACCCTCAACAGGCTCTTCATTTTCGTCGTCAGCACCAAGGCCGATGCCATTGTTATTGTTTACCATCTGGGGGCCATCGTCAATGTACTGATCCTCGTAATCGTCTTCCTGGTCAAACAGACCTTTCTTAATGCTGTCAAGCAAAGACATACAATCTGCTCCTTTCATTCGGGCAGCATGGCGCTGCCTGGCTTTCTTTGCAAAAAGAATGCAAATAATAGCTTTATCTATTATCGGATTTTTTGCCTCAGATGTCAATAACTACAAAAGCTTTCCATCATACAAATTTTGTCCGGAAACGATTATTTCGTCATAAAGCCTCACCTTGCTGACCGAGCCCTCGGTCCCTTCGGGCAGAACAAGGATGTAATCGCCGTCCGTGATGAGGGGATGGTCTGCGTCCACCGGGTCGATCCGGCAGAAGCGGGCAATGTTGCCAAGTTTCACGTACACACCGGGAATGTAGTTTTCGCCCTGCGTTTGTGCCTCGGTGCCATCCTCTTTTAAATAGTGCACAGCCGCAGCAGGCACCCGCAGGCCGCTGCGCTCTCCTACCGAGATGCGTGCTGCAGCCCGGTTCAGGCAAAGCACATCGCCGTTGATGGAGTTGCAGGCAAGCACAAAGCGGGCAAGGCCGCTGTCCTGATCGATCTCCACCTCGGTGACGGTGGCCTTGAGGCTGTTCTCCACCTGACCCGGGAAGCTGATCTCCACCGCTGTGCTCAGCGGCTTGCCGTTCTGACCCAGCAGCTTTTCGCCCTGCTTTGCAGTGCACACGCCCACATAGCGCCATGTGAACCCTGCCACGATCTTACCGGCGCAGCCGTCCAGTGCCAGCACTGGGTCGGACTGCAGATAGCCCTGCAGCTCCTGTGCGTTCAGTGCAAGGATATCATCGGCACTGGCATTGAGCCGTCCGCTGCTGGAAGAGCGCACAAAATAGCCGGTCTGCGGTGCAGTGATCTGCGCCGGGCTGCCCAGCTGCGCCTGCACGCTCTGGGACTGCTGGACCAGCGCAGTGATCTGATCGGTAAAGTTTGCAGCTTCGCCCGTTACCACCCAGAGCTTGTTCTGGGCCAGCAGGTAGGCATTGGCATCATCATCCACCGCTTCATAATCGCTGTCGTCCAGCGTATCCAGCAGGTCATACAGCGCAGAAGAACGTTCTTTTAAAAGGGTATCCAGCTGCAGCGCAGAAGTGTTCTGCGATTTCTGCAGCAGGTCGATCTGATCATTCAGCTGGTTCAGCTGCAGGCGCAGCGAAGCCTGCGAAGCGTTGCTGTACACCTCTGCCACTGCGGTGCCCGCTGAAACGCGCTCGCCGTCGGCAGCAAGATATCCAAGGTTTCCGCTGCCTGCCACATAGCTTTCGTCGAACAGCAGAACTCCGTCGGCTTCCACCGTATCCGAAATGACCGCAGGCAGCGCAGTCTCATAAACATTCTGCGGGAACAGGATATGTGCGGCCTGATACACCACATAAATTGCTGCCAGCAGCAGAAACGCGATCAGCACGCCTGCCAGAGTGGTAAGCACATGCGGCGCATGGCGTTCCTTCTGGGTCTCATCCGGCATATCGATCATCCTTTCGCTAAAAATTCGCTAGTTTTGCGGATGGCAGTCTGCACTGCATCCGGTGCACCGGCATCCAGCCAGACCACACCGTCCATATGGCGGAACCAGGTCAGCTGGCGCTTGGCATAGTTGCGGGATGCCTGCTTGAGTTTTTCCGTGCAGGCTTCCAGTGGAGCCGTCTGCTCAAAATACGGAAAGAACTCCTTGTATCCGATGGCCTGCGCTGCCGTGCGGAAGCTTTCCCGGTTCTGCCAGACATGCTCCGCTTCCTTTATAAGGCCCGCTTCCAGCATTTTGTCCACACGCAGGTCAATGCGGCGGTAAAGTACCGCGCGCTCTGGGAAATCCAGACCGAGGATCAGGCTGCGGTAGGGCCGCTCCGGTGGGAGAGACTCCGCCTTCTGTTCGCTCAGCTTTTTGCCAGTGGCACGATAATGTTCGAGTGCGCGCAGCACCCGCACCTGATTGTTCGGGTGGATAGCCGCAGCAGCTTCCGGGTCGGCCTGCTTCAGTTCTTCGTACATAGCAGCACCGCCTTTTGCAGCCAGTTCCGCCGCCAGCTGCTCCCGCAGACCGGCAGGTGCTTTTTCCTCTGTAAAGCGCACCCCATACAGAAAGCTCTGAACATACAGCCCTGTGCCGCCCACAAGGATGGGCAGCTTTTTCCGGGCAGAGATCTCTTCTTCCAGCTTTCCGGCCATGGCGGTAAAGTCTGCCACGCTGAAAGCCTTGTCCGGCGTAAGGATATCCACGCCGTGATGCGGGATACCGCAGGTCTCCTCCGGTGTCACCTTTGCCGTGCCTATGTCCAGACCTTTATAGATCTGCATGGAATCACAGCTGATGACCTCGCCGGAAAAATGTTTTGCAAGTTCTACGCCCAGCGCTGTCTTTCCGGTTGCGGTAGGGCCGACGACGGCCACCACGGGATGTTTATACGATGCGTCCAAACTGCTTTTCCAGCTCCTTCCGGGTCAATTTGAGTACGCAGGGGCGGCCATGCGGGCAGAACGGCGGCACCTCGCCGGAAAGGATCTTTTCGGCCAGCGCCAGCAGTTCCTGCGGCGAGGACTTGTCCCCCGCCTTGATGGCTGCACGGCAGGAGATAGAATGCAGCACCCACTCGGTGTGCTCGTTCAGCGCATCATGGCCGCCCTTGAGCAGCTTATTTGCGATCTCCACCAGCAGGCTTTCGGCATTCTGCGGCTCCACATCTGCGGGCACCGCGCGCAGCACCACGGTATTGCCGCCAAAGTCCGCGATCTCAAGGCCCGCATTTTCCAGCAGAGGAATGTTATCCAGCAGGGCCTGCTTTTCCTCCGCAGCAAGGTCGATGGCAGCAGGCTCCAGCAGCATCTGGCTGGGCACATTGCCATAGTTCGCGGCCAGTTTTTCGTACAGCTGGCGCTCGTGGGCAGCGTGTTTATCGATCAGGCACAGCTCGTCGCCGCGTTCTGCAAGGATATATGTTCTGAACACCTCGCCCACATAGCGCAGCGGCTCCGGCTGATCCGCCGTCGGATCAAAGTTCATCTGCTCCGGCTCGGCCAGTACAGTTTCCTGTTCTGCCGCTTCCGGCGCATCCGGTTCTGTTTCTGAGCAGGGTGCACTCTCAGGTTCTTCCTTTGGTGCTCCCTGCGCAGGGTTCCACGCTGCCATATGGTCCTGAGACGAATGCAGTTTTGTCTCACCAAATTCCGGTTCCACATCCAGCTGTGTTTCACTTGCCGCCGCACGGAACGGCTCTGGTGCCTTTGTCGTTTCCAGCTTCGGGCTGTGAAGGGTCACGAACGGATCCAGCATATCCTCGTTCTGAGCACTGCCTTTCCAGCGCGGCACACTGGGTGCTGTCGGTATTTGCATTGCAGCAGACGGGGCAGGCTGCTGCGGTGCTGCGGCGGGTTTTGCCGGTTCCCAGTGCTGCTGTGGCAGAACGCCCGGGTCTGCCTGCCCCCGAATGATCGCGGAAAGCCCTGTAAAGTTATTATTCTTTACATCATTTTTGATTATATCAGCGTCTTTTTTTGAATTATCAGCTTTTTCTTCTTCTTTGTCTGCTTCAAAGGTAAAAAGCCGTTCACCAGTGCCGGGCTGAGCCAATGCCAGCTTGACGGCATGATACACCACATCAAAAACATCATTTTCGCGGGCAAAGCGGGCTTCGATCTTGGCCGGATGCACATTGACATCCACAAGGTCGGCCGGCATTTCCAGCAGCAGAATACCGCCCGGGAACTTGCCCTGCATCATGGTCCCCTTGAACGCCATCTCCATACCGGCCATCATGGTGCGGTTGCGCACATAGCGGCCATTGATGTAGAAATGCTGCATACTTCGGCTGGCGCGGCAGCTTTTGGGCGGGGTGACCAGACCGGTGATGCGGTACACGCCCTCCTGATTTTTCAGCTCAATGAGGTCCCGGCTGAACTCCCGGCCCAGCACCGCATAGGCTGCACCGCGCAGCTGGCCGTCGCCGGGCGTGACATACTGCAGCTTGCCCTCGCGGATGAACTTGACGCTGACTTCCGGGTGGCTGAGCGCTACATGGGTAACTGTATCCGACACAAAAGTGCCCTCGGAGGAGTCCTTTTTGAGGAACTTCATACGGGCAGGCGTGTTGTAAAACAGATCCTTTACCCGGATGGTGGTGCCCACAGCTCTGGCACCCGGCTCACGGGAGACCTCTTCCCCGCCCTCAATGCGGTAGACCGTGGCAAACTCGTCCACCTCGGTTCGGGTGGTCAGCTCTACACGGGCCACGCTGGCAATGGATGCCAGTGCTTCACCGCGGAAGCCAAGCGTATGGATGTTGGTCAGATCGTCCGGTGTTTCAATTTTACTGGTGGCGTGGCGGATAAACGCCGTGGAGATATATTCTGCCTCGATGCCGGTGCCGTTATCGCTGATCTCGATCAGCTTGACGCCGCCGGATTCAATGCTGACGGTCACCTGCGTGGCACCGGCATCAATGGAGTTTTCCAGCAGCTCCTTAACAACGGATGCCGGACGCTCGACCACCTCACCGGCTGCGATCAGCTCGGCTGTGTGCTTATCCAGAACATGGATCACTGCCATGGTGTTTTCCCTCCTTGTATGGTCTGGGTCAGGTAGAGCAGTTTCATCTGTTCAGGCTGCCCTTCAGGGTCTTTTTCAGCTCGTAGAGGAAGTTCAAAGCCTCAATGGGGGTGAGTGTTTCCACATCCAGAGCTTCCAGCTTGTCCATCATCTCGCTGGGCACAGCCGGAGAGTTATACTCCTGCAGGGCATCAAAATCCATCTGCTCTACTTTATTTTTAGGTGCAGTTGCTTCCAGCGCGCGCAGCACCTCATGGGCGCGGCGGGTCACACTGCCGGGCAGGCCTGCCAGCTTTGCCACCTCGATGCCGTAGCTGTCATCCGCCGGGCCGCGTACGATGCGGCGCAGGAAGGTGATGTCCTCGCCGCGTTTTTTTACTGCAATATTGTAGTTTTTTACGCCGTCCACGCCGCCTTCCAGCTCGGTCAGCTCGTGGTAGTGGGTGGCAAACAGAGTCTTGCAGCCAAGGCCCTTGGCGGGGTCTGCAATGTGCTCCACTACGGCGCGGGCAATGCTCATACCGTCAAAGGTGGAAGTGCCGCGGCCGATCTCGTCCAGCACCACAAGGCTTTTGGCGGTGGCATTTTTCAGGATCTCCGCTACCTCGGTCATCTCCACCATAAAGGTGGACTGACCGGCAGACAGGTCGTCCGACGCACCGATGCGAGTGAAAATGGCATCCACCACACCCACATGGCAGCTGGAAGCCGGTACAAAGGAGCCGATCTGCGCCATCAGCGCGATCAGTGCATTCTGGCGCATGTACGTGGATTTACCTGCCATGTTGGGGCCGGTGATGATCAGGCAGCGGTCTGCACCACAGTTCAGGGTGGTATCATTGGGTACAAACAGGCTGCCTTTCAGCATCTGCTCCACCACAGGGTGACGGCCCTCGGTGATGGTCAGCTCGTCACTGTCGTCCACGATGGGACGGCAGTAGTTGTTTTCCGCTGCCACCTGTGCCAGCGCCGTGAGCACATCCAGCTGGGCCACCGCATTGGCCGTACGCTGGATGCGGTCCAGCTGAGCGCTGATGCTTTCCAGCAGTTCGCTGAACAGGCGGTGCTCCAGCGTGATGAGCCGTTCGTGGGCACCTAAGATCTTGCTTTCCAGCTCTTTCAGTTCCTGCGTGATGTAGCGTTCGCCGGAAGTCAGGGTCTGCTTACGGATGTAGGTCTCCGGCACCATGCTCTTATAGGAGTTGCTTACCTCGATGAAGTAGCCAAACACATGGTTATAGCCGATCTTCAGCTTGGGGATGCCGGTCTCCTGCCGCAGGCGGGCTTCCAGCTGCGCCAGAACGCCCTTGGTATTGTCGCGGATGGAACGCAGCTCGTCCACCTCGGCATGGTAGCCTTTGGCAATGACACCGCCATCCTTGAGGGTAGAGGGCGCTTCCGGGTCCACCGCCGCATAAATACGGGCCTTGATGTCCTCCAACGGATCGATCTGTACTGCCAGTTCAGCAAGCTCCGGGCAGCCGCAGGCCTCAGCCTGCCTGCGCAGGCCGGGCAGCCGGTCGCAGGTCTGGGCCAGCGTATAGATCTCCTTGGGTGTGGCAGAGCCGTAAACCGTGCGGGTCATCAGGCGTTCCATATCCGCAATGTAACCCAGCTCTTCGGTCAGGTCGCCGCGGGCCATGGTCTGCTTGACAAGGCTCTCCACAGCGTTCAGGCGGTGGTTGATGAGTGCACTGGAAATAAGCGGCTGCTCGATCCAGCTGCGCAGCATACGCTTGCCCATGGATGTACTGGTCTTATCCAGCACCCAGAGCAGCGTGCCCCGCTTTTCGCGGCCGCGCAGCGTCTCGGTCAGCTCCAGATTGGCGCGGGTCACGGGCGAAAGACGCATGAACTGGGCCTTATTATAGGTTATGACCGTTTTCAGACGTTCCACGCCCTTGATCTGGGTATCGTGCAGATATTCCAGCAGTGCCGCCATGGCAAAGCGCACAAGGCCGTCCGCTGCAATGCCGGTGGTCTGTGCCCAGTCGCGGCCAAACTGGTTTTCCAGCGATGCCGCCACAAGGCCCGGTGCATAGCGCTCCTCTTCGATCAGCTCCACCGAACAAGTCATATTCTTTTTGATGTACGCCGTCACCTCGCGGCAGTCCAGCAGACCCGGATTCATCAGCACTTCGCTGGGATGGTAGCGGCACAGCTCCGTAATGACCGCCGGGGCGATCTTGTCTGCATTCAGCTCTGTGATATGGGCCGTACCGGTAGAGACATCGGCAAAGCACAAACCTGCTTTCTTTCCTTTGAGGAAGATACTGGCAATGTAGTTATTGCGGTCATCCTGCAGCATACTGCTTTCAATGACCGTGCCGGGTGTGACCACGCGGATGATGTCCCGCTTGACAAGGCCCTTGGCCTTGGCCGGGTCTTCCACCTGCTCACAGATGGCTACTTTGTAGCCCTTGGCGATCAGCCGCGCCACATATCCCTCGTAGCTGTGGAAGGGCACGCCGCACATGGGTGCCCGCTCTTCCATGCCGCACTGCTTGCCGGTCAGGGTCAGGTCCAGTTCCTTGGATGCCGTCAGGGCATCGTCAAAGAACATCTCATAAAAATCGCCGATGCGGTAAAACAGAATTTCGTCCTTATGTTGTTTTTTGATCTCAAGATATTGCTGCATCATGGGCGACAGCTCTGCCATGGTTTACCCTCTCTCCCGTTCTATGGTTCTGTGCACAAGTTTGCGGCTTGTAACCGCTTTTGCAAACAAAACGCGGTCTGTTTTGCACAGCCGCGTTTTGTTTTTGCCGGTTTTAGTGGCAGCCGCCGCAGGTGGAGCAGCTGCCGGTGCAGGAAGCAGAAGGCTCCTGTACCGTCATGGGGTCGCCGCCATTCATGGCAGTGTTGATGATGGCATCGATATAGTTCACGAGGTTCTCGCAGTCACGCTTGGCCTCGTTGTAAGCCACCATGCCCTCGTTGCCCATGATCTGGCCATACAGGCTGTTCACCTTTTCATTCAGTTCGGCGATGCGGGCATCGTTGCGCTCGCTCTTGCCGATCTCATTGTTCAGATCCATGCGGGCGAGGTTGAACTCGCCGATCAGGTTCTGCAGCTCTTCGTCCTTATCGTTTGCCTTGCGGGTCTGATCCAGAACGAGGTAGCGGCTATCGGTCTGCAGCGCAACGGCTGCGCGCTTGAAAAGATCAATGCAATCCATTTGAATGGTCTCCTTCTTATTTATACGTTCAGGGGCACTGCCCCGGAATCGCTCAGGCAAGCTCACCCAGCAGCACAGTCGCCCGTGCGCCCGTGAGATGTACGTTGGCATAGCTGCCCATCAGGGAAGCGTCTGCCGTGAACTCCACCGTCAGGTTGTTGTCCAGACGGCCGGAGAGGGTGCCCTCATTGCGGCCGAAGCCCTCTACCAGTACCTTCACAGTCTGACCAACCTGCGCCTTGACCAGCGCCATGGCGATCTCGTCCTGCAGCTTGAGCAGGCGGGTCATGCGGTCGGTCTTTTCCTTGCGGGGGGTGGGGTCCGGCATATCGGCGGCCTTGGTGCCGGTGCGCTTGGAATAGATAAAGGTGAACAGCTGCATATAGCCCACCTTCTGCACCAGTTCCAGCGTCTTTACAAAGTCCGCTTCGGTCTCGCCGGGGAAGCCAACGATGATGTCACTGGAAAAAGTGATGCCGGGCACCGTTTTGCGGGCGTATTCGATGAGCTCAAGATACTGTTCCACAGTGTAGTGGCGGTTCATCTTCTTCAGCAGTTCATCGGAGCCGCACTGCACCGGCAGGTGCAGGTGCTTGCACAGCTTCGGCTGGGCGGCAATGGTGTCGATCAGCTTGTGACTGGCATCCTTGGGGTGGCTGGTCATAAAGCGGATGTGATAATCGCCGGGCACCGTGCACAGCAAGTTGAGCAGATCAGAAAAGTCCACCTTTTCTTCCAGACCCTTGCCGTAGCTGTTGACGTTCTGTCCCAGCAATGTGATCTCCTTATAGCCTGCCTCCACAAGACCGCGGAACTCGGCAAGGATATCGCCGGGCTTGCGGCTCTTTTCGCGGCCGCGCACATAAGGCACGATGCAGTAGGTACAGAAGTTGTCGCAGCCGTACATGATGGGCAGCCATGCGCGAAACTCGCTCTCACGCCGGATGGGGATATTCTCCACGATGACCGGGCGCTGGGCGGGCTCCATCAGCACACGCTTATGCTTCTGCAGCTTCTGGGCAATGAGCTGCGGCAGGGTGTCGATGCCGTCCACGCCAAACACAAGGTCAACGTAAGGATAGCTCTGGCGCAGCTTTTCTACCACGTGCTTCTGGTTGGCCATGCATCCGCACAGGCCGATGATGAGATCATGCTTTTTTTCCTTGAGTCCCTTCAGGGCACCTACATTGCCGAACACACGCTGCTCGGCATGCTCACGCACGGCGCAGGTGTTGAAGAGGATCAGGTCTGCATCCTCGGGCTTATCGCACAGGCCATAGCCGATGTCCATCAGCACGCCCTTGATCCGCTCGCCGTCGTTCACGTTCTGCTGACAGCCATAGCTGTGCACAAAGGCCAGCGGCGGCGTATCATAGGCCTGTTTTACCAGCTCAGCGGCGATGTTATTATGTTCAAAACTAATGTATTCCAATCAAACCATCCTTCTCCGCCGGGCCGAAGTGCCCTGTGCGGCGAAAATCTACTTGCACTTTCTGAAAAGAGCCTTCTCTATAGTATACCCTGTTTATGCGCTCCGGGCAAGAGGTTCCGTGCAAATTTTATGGTTCAGTGGGCGTTTTCCTGCACCTGCTTCTCGCAGCAGGCCTCGCATACGCCGATCAGCACAACAGCGCAGTCCTGCACATGGCCCTTCTGGTTTTTCACCAGCTTCATTACCTGCTTTTCGTCCACCTCGGCATCGGTCACGTTGCCGCACACGGTGCAGTACAGATGGCTGTGCCAGGGCAGCGTGTGGTCAAAGCGGTCAGCCTTGCCTGGAATGGACACCCGGCGCACCCGGCCCGCATCCACCAGACTATTCAGGTTACGGTATACGGTGCCAAGGCTCAGGCCCGGGCACTCCTTCACGGCTTCATCGTAAATTTCCTCGGCAGTGGGATGATCGCACAGGTTCTGCACCGTCTGCATGACCAGCTCACGCTGTTTGGAATATCGCATATCGTTCTCCTTTTTCTTTGTTTTTTGGTTTTGGGTGTAAGGCGTGGCTCAGACGTTCTCTTCGCCCTTGATCTTTGCCCAGTAGGCACGGGCCGCCTGCTCATTTTTGTTATCGCCAAAGGTGTAATATTTCACGTCCTTGATGGCATCTGGCAGGTATTGCTGTTCCACCCAGTGATGGTCGTAGTCATGGGCGTATTTGTAGTTCTGGCCCTTCACCAGAGCATCCTCACCGTCGTAGTGCTTGTTCTGCAGTTGGCGCGGGATCGGCCCGGTACGGCCCGCCTGCACATCCGCAATGGCCGCGTTGATGGCATCATGGGCACTGTTGGACTTGGGACTGGTGGCCACCAGAATGACGGCATCTGCCAGCGGGAGCCGTGCTTCCGGCAGGCCCACCATGTTGGCGGCATCAATTGCCGCCTTCACAATGGGGATGATCTGTGGATAGGCAAGGCCCACATCCTCGCAGGCACATACCATCAGGCGACGGCAGGCCGAGGGCAGATCTCCTGCTTCCAGCAGACGGGCCAGATAATGCAGCGCCGCATCCGGGTCGGAGCCGCGCATGGACTTCTGGTAGGCTGACACGATGTCGTAGTGGTCATCGCCCTCCCGGTCATACCGCATGGCAGTGCGGCGGGTGACCTGTTGGATCATTTCCAGCGTAATGTGCTTTTCCCCATCCTCAATGGGAGCTGCCGTCACCGCAAAATCAAGACAGCCCAGCGCCTTGCGCAGGTCGCCGCCTGCGCTCTCGGCAAGGTAGGCACAGGCATTCTCGTCCATGCAGACCTTTGTGCTCTCCCCTTCCGAAAGCTTTTTCAGTGCATTGTGCACCCCACGCTCCACATCCGCTGCCGAAAGCGATTTGAACTCAAACACCGTACAGCGGGACAGCAGCGCATTATAAATGTAGAAGTATGGATTTTCGGTGGTGGATGCAATGAGCGTCACCGAGCCGTCCTCAATGCATTCCAGCAGGCTCTGCTGCTGTTTTTTGTTCAGGTACTGGATCTCGTCCAGATACAGCAGGATGCCCCCCGCACCTGCCAGCGTGCCGATATCCTTGAGCACCGCCTTGATGTCCCCGGTGCCGCAGGAAGTGCCATTGAGCTTGTGCAGCGTCATGCCGCTGTTTTCTGCAATGATGCGCGCCACAGTCGTTTTTCCGGTACCGGACGGGCCGTAGAAGATCATGTTCGGGATGCGTCCGCTCTCGATGGTACGGCGGAACACCCTGCCCGGTGCCAGCAGATGCTGCTGACCGCAGACATCTGCCAGTGTTTTGGGCCGCAGACGCTGTGCCAGTGGTTCGTTCATCGTGTTTTCCTCCTCCCGTACCGAGGCGCGATCCCCCCAGCATTTTTCTATAGTATATCGCATTTTGGCAGTAAGAGCAAGGTTTTATCTGAAAATCATTCTCAGATAATTTTTGCCCGCAGTTTACAAAAAACGCAAAACATGGTATTATCGTATCAGCTTTTGTCGATGGGAGTGGATGAAATGCCTGTTCGTAAAAAAGCACCAGAAGACCTTACTGCAAAAAAGGCGCTGGCGCTGGAAGTGATCGACCGGTTAAAAAAAGAATACCCAGATGCCGGCTGTACATTGGATTATGACCACGCCTGGCAGCTTCTGGTCAGCGTGCGTCTGGCAGCCCAGTGCACCGATGCCCGCGTGAACATTGTGGTGGAAGACCTGTTTGCCAAATATCCCAATGTTGCTGCGCTGGCTGCTGCGGAACCCGAAGACATTGAAGCCATCGTCAAGCCCTGCGGGTTGGGACACTCCAAAGCGCGGGATATCTCCGCCTGTATGCGGGTGCTGCGCGATGAATACGGTTGTCAGGTGCCCACCACCTTTGAAGAGCTGCTCGCCCTGCCCGGCGTAGGCCGCAAGAGCGCAAACCTTATCATGGGCGATGTGTTTGGCAAGCCTGCTATCGTAACAGACACCCACTGTATCCGGCTGTGCAACAAGATCGGCCTTGTGGACGGCATCAAGGAACCGCAGAAGGTGGAAATGGCCCTGTGGAAGATCGTTCCTCCGGAAGAAGGCAGCGACCTGTGCCACCGCTTTGTGATGCATGGTCGGGCAGTGTGCAATGCGCGCAAACCAGAATGCGAAAAATGTTGTTTGAAGGATATTTGCCGCTTTGCCCGGGAAACCGCCGGGCAGAGCGCAGAGCTTTAAAATTCAGGAGGTAGAATATTATGTTTGGTTTTATTTTCAGTCTGCTGATCGGCGCTCTGGCTGGTTACATCGCCGGCCGCATTATGGGCAGCGAAACTTCCACCGTGCGCAATATCGTGCTGGGCATTCTGGGCGGTTTTGTAGGCAGCATCGTGTTCGGCCTGATCGGTCTGAGCGCTACCGGCATCGTGGGTGAGATTCTCGTTTCCGTTGTAGGTGCCTGCATCTGCATCTGGATCGGCCGTAAGCTGTTCAACTGATTATTCTTGTGTGCAAGGCTGCTCTTCAAGTTTTTCTCGGAGGGCAGTTATATTTTTGCGTCGCAGACTATTTGCACCTGTTCTGCCGCAAAATCAAATCTTGACAGCGTACAGGAAGTATGATAGAATATTTCTCGTTGCAGAACATGCAAGAAAATTTCATCTGCTACTGTGGCTCAGCTGGTAGAGCAGCTCACTCGTAATGAGCAGGTCGCCTGTTCGAATCAGGTCAGTAGCTCCAAAAGTCCTACGAATTTACGTTTAAAATCGTAATTTCGTAGGACTTTTTTATTTAGCCTCGCAAGTTTTTGCAAAACCGCAACATAAACCGCAACATCGCCCACAAAACAAGACAAAATAAAACGCCCCGTAACACCATTTCATAGGGCGTTATGCGCATTTTTATGCTTTCTTTTGGACAGGCTCCTTGAGTTCACAATGTAGGTTTGTCAATGATGTGTTTCTGTGATGTTTGGTGTAGCAATTTAACTGTACCACAGAACGACTCATTCGTCTTTTTTCACTTTGTGACACATCTATTGTAATCCTACACAGCTTTTATGGATCAATATATGAAATTTTATTGAAAGTTCTTCATGGTAGTGGTAAAATATTTTTATGTTTCTGTCATTCTGTGCCCCCTTCGCGGTAGAGGGAGAGCGCAAAACAGAAAAGACGCAAAAATTGCGGCATCCTTTCCGTGGGTGGGTTTTACAGCGCACACTCTTGCGGGCGGTGATGTATGATCAGTAAGCCAAAGCAGCCAACCGCAAAACGATGGCTGCCCAAGAAGTGTGAGGAGAAGGATCGGATGAAAACAAAAACATTGCGCCGCCTATTTTCCATGCTTGCGGCACTGGTGATGGGGCTATCCCTGCTCACCGGATGCAGCGAAAAAAATGCGGAACGAACACAGGAGCAGGAAGACGCTCAGACCATTCAGGTGTATCTGTGGAGCACCAGTCTGTACGAAAACTATGCGCCCTATGTTCAGGCGCAGCTGCCGGACGTGAACATTGAATTCATCGTAGGCAACAACGATCTGGATTTTTACAAGTTTTTGCAGCAGAACGGCGGTCTGCCGGATATCATCACCTGCTGCCGCTTCTCGCTGCACGATGCGGCACCGTTGAAGGACAGCCTGATGAACCTTGCCATGACCAATGAGGCGGGCGCTGTGTACAACACCTACCTCAACAGCTTCAAAAACGAGGATGGCAGTGTGAACTGGCTGCCGGTGTGCGCGGATGCCCACGGCTTTGTGGTCAACCGCAGCCTTTTCGAGCAGTACGATATTCCCCTGCCCACCGATTACGCAAGCTTTGTAGCGGCCTGTCAGGCTTTTGAAAAGGTAGGCATCCGCGGCTTTACCTCCGATTATACCTACGACTACACCTGCATGGAAACCCTGCAGGGGCTTTCCGCTGCCGAGCTTACCACCACCGCGGGGCGCAAGTGGCGCACTACCTACAGCGACCCCGCCAGCACCGCGCGGGTGGGTCTGGACGACACCGTATGGCCGAGGGCGTTTGAGCGGATGGAGCAGTTCATTCAGGATACCCACCTTACAGCAGATGATCTTGCGTTGAATTACGACGATGTGACCGGGATGTTCCGGAACGGAGAAGTTGCCATGTACTTTGGCAGCTCTGCCGGCGTGAAGATGTTTCAGGATGAGGGCATCGACACGATCTTTCTGCCCTTCTTCAGCCAGAACGGCGAACCGTGGATCATGACCACCCCCTATTTCCAAGTTGCCCTGAACCGGGATCTGGAGCAGGACACCGCGCGCCGCGAAAAAGCCATGAAGGTGCTGAACGTCATGCTCTCCGAACAGGCACAGAACCGCATCGTCTCGGAGGGGCAGGACGTACTGAGCTACAGCCAGAACGTTCCCCTGCGCCTGACCGAGTATCTGAAGGACGTCCGCAGCGTGGTGGAAGAAAACCACATGTATATCCGCATCGCCTCCAACGATTTCTTTGCCGTTTCCAAGGATGTGGTCTCCAAAATGATCGCAGGCGAGCTTACCGCTGAGCAGGCGTATCAGGCCTTCAATGCCCAGCTTCTTGCCGAAGAGGAGCCTACCGACAACGAGACCGTGCTGACCTCCGGGAAGGCCTATTCCAACGTATTCCACGCAAACGGCGGCAGCGCTGCCTTCTCCGTGATGGCAAACACGCTGCGCGGCGTGTATGGCACCGATGTGCTGCTTGCCACCGCAAACAGCTTTACCGGCAGTGTGCTGCAGGCGGATTATAACCAGAAAATGGCAGCTTCCATGATCATGCCGAACGGTCTGATGTCCCGCCAGCGCACCATGACCGGTGCGGAGCTGAAAAAGACCGTCCACGCCTTTGTGGAAGGCTGCGAGGGCGGGTTTGTGCCCTTCAACCGTGGTTCTCTGCCAGTGGTCAGCGGCATTGCTGTGGAGGTAAAAGAGAATAACGGCAGCTATACCCTGACCGGCATCACCCGGAACGGGCAGCCGCTGGGAGATAACGACACCGTTACCGTGACCTGCCTTGCAACGGAAAAGCAGATGGAAGCGCTGCTTGCGAGCGATAGCGGCACGTCTGCGGGCGAAGATACGTGGGTAAAAAACACATGGCGCGATTATATCTCCGGCGGCGCAGCGCTTGCAGAGCCGGAAAACTACATGACACTGAGGTGAGCGGAATGGCAGACGAAAAGCACGAATCCAAACGCAGCTGCTATTCCCGGCACAAGTGGCTGCCTGCCGCCGCTGCCATCCTTCTTTTGGTCTTTCTGGCAGCCGGTTTCAGCTTCCGGTACATCTCGTTTGTGTCGCAGACCATCTATCAGGAAAGCACCTCGCATCTGGAAGAGGTACTGTATAAATCCAATAGTATGCTGAAAGAGATGGTGCGCAAAAGCCTGACCTATCTGCATCTGTGCAACGGCTTTCTGAAAAGCACCTCGAATGAGGATGAAATTCAGGCCTATATCGAGGAAGCACAGCAGGCAACCGGATTTGTTGACTTCTACTTTCTTTCCTATGACGGCAACTATATGACCGTGACCGGGGAAACCGGCTACCTTGGCCTGCAGACCAATCTGGACGAAAAGCTCTCCGATGGCGAGGATATCGTCGTGAATACGGCGCTGCCCGGCAAAGCCCCGATGCTTGCGTTCATCTGCCCCGAAACGCAGGGCAGCTACCGGGGCTTTGCCTACGACGCTGTTGCCATCACCTATTATAATGATGCTGTGCTGAGATTGCTGGACAGCTCTGCTTTTCAGGGCAATGCCAGCAACTATGTGATCTACCCGGATGGGCGGGTGGTGATTGACAATTCCGTAAACCGCAAGGAAATTATTTACAACTTCATTGCGATGCTGCGCGACCATTCCGACCTTTCCGAGGAACAGATTCTTGCCCTTTCGGATGATTTTGCGCATGGCCGCAGCGGAAACCTGAAGGTCAAACTGGGCGACACCAGTTATTATCTGGTCTATGAGGGCACAACGATCCAGAGCTGGACGATGGTGGGGCTTGTGCCGGTCAGCATCGTCAATGCCAGTCTGGATAAGCTGTGGTTCCACACGGTGCAGATCGTGGCGGGCATCGCCTTTGGCCTTGCTGTGCTGATCATCCTGCTGATCCTGCGCAGAAGCCATACGACCCTGCGCCGGAAGGACACTGAGATCCTGTACCGGGACGAGCTGTTCCAAAAGCTTTCGCTGAACGTGGACGATGTTTTCCTGATGCTGGACGCAAAGACCTCCAAGGTGGATTATGTCAGCCCCAACGTCGAACGGCTGCTGGGCATCCCGTGGAAAGAAGTGCGGCAGGATGCCCGTGCTCTGGCAGCGCTGCACCCGAAGGATGACCCGGATCGCGACAAGAACTTTCTGGAAGGACTGCTCAGCGGGCAGCAACGCGAATGGGATTTCGAGTTTGAGCATCGGGAGACCAAAGAGCGGCGCTGGTTCCATAACATCGCCATGGGCAGCGAGGTAGAGGGCAGGACCAAGTATATCCTTGTCTTGTCCGACCGCACCGCCGACAGGCAGGTGAATCAGGCACTTTCGGATGCCGTTGCAGCGGCCGAGACTGCCAACCGCGCCAAAAGCACCTTCCTTTCCAATATGTCCCACGACATCCGCACCCCCATGAACGCCATCATCGGCTTTACCACGCTGGCACTCAGCAACATTGACGATAAAGACCGGGTGAAGGATTATCTTGCCAAGACCCTCGCTTCCAGCAATCATCTACTTTCCCTCATCAACGATGTGCTGGATATGAGCCGCATCGAAAGCGGAAAGATCCATCTGGAAGAAGTGGAAGTCAACCTTTCGGATGTGCTGCACGATCTGAAAACCATCGTCAGCGGGCAGATCTACGCAAAGCAGCTGGAGCTTTATATGGATGCCATGGATGTGACCGATGAGGACGTCTACTGCGATAAGACCCGGCTGAATCAGGTACTGCTGAACCTGCTGTCCAACGCCATCAAGTTCACCCCGGCGGGCGGCACGGTCTCGGTGCGGGTGCGGCAGCTTGCCGGAGCGGTGCGCGGCTGCGGGCAGTACGAGTTCCGCGTCAAGGACAACGGCATCGGCATGAGCCAAGAGTTCGCCAAAAAGATTTTTGAGCCGTTTGAGCGGGAGCGCACCTCCACGGTAAGCCGGATCCAGGGCACCGGCCTTGGCATGGCTATTACCAAAAACATCGTGGATATGATGGGCGGCACCATCGAGGTGCAGACGGCGCAGGGCAAGGGCAGCGAGTTTATCATTCGTGTGCCCATGCGTGCGCAGGCAGAGCACCGTCCGGTGGAAAAGATCACCGAATTGGAAGGCCTGAAGGCACTGGTGGTGGATGACGATTTCAACACCTGCGACAGCGTGACAAAGATGCTGGTCAAGGTGGGAATGCGTGCCGAGTGGACCCTTTCCGGCAAGGAAGCGGTGCTGCGTGCACGGCAGTCCATCGAGATGAGCGATGCTTACCATGCCTATATCATCGACTGGCGCTTGCCAGACATGAACGGCATCGAGGTCACCCGCCAGATCCGCAGCCTGAACAATGATACGCCCATCATCATCCTGACTGCCTACGACTGGTCCGACATTGAGGTGGAGGCAAAGGCTGCCGGTGTGACCGCCTTCTGCTCCAAGCCCATGTTCATGTCCGACCTGCGCGAGACGCTGATGAGCGCCATCGGCCAGATACAGACGGATGCGGCGCAGGAGCTTCTGCCGAAAAAGAGCACCAACTTCAAGGGCAGGCGCATCCTGCTGGTAGAGGACAACGAGCTGAACCGTGAGATCGCGCAGGAGATCCTGTGCGAGTACGGCTTCCGGGTCGATACGGCGGAAAACGGTGCCGTGGCGGTGGAAAAGGTAAGCACTGCCGCACCGGGCAGCTATGATCTGGTGCTGATGGATGTGCAGATGCCGGTGATGGACGGCTATACCGCCACCCGGCAGATCCGCGCACTGGGCGACCCTGCACTGGCAAAGATCCCGATCCTTGCCATGACTGCCAACGCATTCGATGAAGACCGCCGCAATGCCTTGGAAAGCGGCATGACCGGTTTTTTGTCCAAACCTATCGTGATCGGCGACCTTGTGCAGGAGCTGCGCAAAATTTTGTAACAAGCCGCCTGTCAGCCATAAAAAAATAAAGCACCCGCAGCAATTTGCTCACCGGAGATTCAAAACCTCTGTGGCGCTTGCTGTGGGTGCTTTTGCTTTTGGGCGCTGTTTATTTCAGTACATCTGCAAGGACCTGCAGCAGGTGCGGAATATCCAGCGGCTTTGCAATATGGCCGTTCATACCGGCCTTCAGTGCATTCTGACGGTCTTCCTCAAAGGCATTTGCCGTCATTGCAAAGATGGGGATGCCAGCCTTTGCGGCATCCGGCAGCGCACGAATCTGCCGCGTTGCCTCGTAGCCGTCCATGTTGGGCATCTGGATGTCCATGAGGATCAGGTCATACTGTCCGTCTGCCGCCTGCTTCATCTTCCGGACGGCGATCTCGCCATCCTCGGCAGATTCCACTTCAAAGCCCGCTTCCTTCAGGATCTCCACTGCGATCTCACGGTTCAGCTCGTTGTCCTCCACCAGCAGGATCTTTTTCCCTTTGAAGGCCTCCGCATTCAGCTGCACCGGCCTGCAGGCAGGCTCTGCACCGAACGGCTCTGCCAGCACTCTGCGCAGCTCCGAGAGGAACAGCGGCTTTTCGCAGAAGGCGGTAACACCGGCCGCACGGGCTTCCTCTTCAATATCGGACCAGTCGTAGGCGGTCAGGATGATGATGGGGCAGCTTTTTCCAATCACCTTGCGGATCTGCCGCACGATCTCGATGCCGTTCATATCGGGGATCATCCAGTCGATGATGTAAACGCTGAATTCATCCCCCTGCTCCATGGCATACCGGGTGCGGATCACCGCTTCCCTGCCGGAGATCGTCCACTCCGGCCGCATCCCGATCTTGGACAGCATGGTGCTGACGCTCAGGCAGGTGTCGGTATCGTCGTCCGCCACCAGTGCCCGTAGCCCTTCCAGCTGCGGGAGCTGCCTGAGCTCCACCTTTTGTCCGCTGAGCGCAAAGCAGAGATTCACAATGAACTCGCTGCCCTTGCCCGGCTCGCTCTCAATGGTGATGGTGCCGCCCATCAGGTCCACAATGTTCTTGGTGATGGACATGCCGAGGCCGGTACCCTGAATGCCGCTGACGGTGGAGTTTTCCTCACGGGCGAACTCCTCAAAGATGTGCTTCTGGAATTCCTCGCTCATGCCGATGCCGTTGTCCTTGATGCGGAACTCATAGCAGGCCCGGCCCGCAGGCGCACCGTTTTTCTCAGCAATGCGAATGCTGATCATGCCGCCTGTGGGAGTGAACTTGATGGCATTGGATAAAATGTTCAGCAGGATCTGGTTCAGCCGCAGCGGGTCGGTGATGATATCCTCGTTCTCCACATCCATGGTATCAATAAAAAGCGACAGCCGCTTTGCCGAAACATTGGGCTGAATGATGGAGCGCACATCGTGGACGAGGTCCGGCAGATGCACCGTTTTTTCCTCGATCTTTACCTTTCCGCTCTCGATGCGGCTCATATCCAGCACATCATTGATGAGGGAAAGCAGATGCTGGCTGGAGGTGGAGATCTTTTTGAGGTAGTCCAGCACCTGTTCCCTATTGTCGATATGGGTCGCAGCCAGCGAGGTGAAGCCGATGATGGCGTTCATGGGGGTGCGGATATCGTGGCTCATATTGAACAGGAACTCCCGCTTGGCGCGGTTTGCCGCCCCCTCGTGCTGAAGCGCGATCTCCAGCTTGCGGTTCTGTTCCTCCAGCTGGATCTGGTACTTCCTCTCCTGCTCTTTTTTCTGCAGCTCCATCTCCTGCACGGAACGGCGGCGCAGCAGCTGAAGGATCATTACAAGCAGGATGTAGCCGACCAGAACCGTCAGGATCAGCAAAAGCGCCTCCCGGAAAATTATTTTTTCATCCGTGTACGCATAGAGATCGAAGGATCTGCCATGGCAGAACATCCCGAAATAGCAGCCGGAGCCGTTCCAGTCCCGGGTATGGGCCAGCTTCTCTGTGGCCCCGGCTTTGCGAATTCCCTGCACCAGCGGACTGCCTGCAACATCCTGCCCAATCAGCTCCGGGCGGTTTGCGGCAACGACCTGATTGTTCTGCACGATGAATAGCGTGCCGCTGGTTTCTGCCGGGTAGCCATCCAGTACGCTCTGGATGGACAGCGCCGTTTCTTCCACAAATTCCGCCGGGGTGTACCGGTAGGCAAGCAGGAGCAGCTCTGTGCTTTCTGCCCGGTGTGCCGCAACATCCACGGCAGAGCCATCTTCCAGCAGGACGCGCTTCACATAGGTCTTTCGCGGGTAAGATAAAACGTCCAGAACAGCGTCATTTTTCAGCTGGTCGCCAAACCGGTCATAGCCGATGCCGTTGGTCGTGGACTCGCACCGGAGCGTGCCATCCGGTCCCAGAACCGAAATGCCGGTGAGCCAGAGCTTTTCTGTCTGCCTGTTCAGGCACTGCGGGTCGGAGAGGTCAAGCGCAGGATTCTCTGCCAGCTGATGGACTGCGACCGCCGTGCGGCGGAGTGCCTTTGCCGTGATGGTATCGTTGTGCTTTTCAAAGCTGGTGGACTGGGATTTGACAAACTCAAGGGTCTGGCAAAAGCGTTCCTCTGCTGTGCGCATTGCCCGCCAGCTGGAGAAAAAAGCAACACCGGCCATCAAGAGCACGCCGATGATCAGATAGGCTGTCCATATCCTTTTATCCGGGGTGGTTCTGTTTTTACGCGCCAATTGTGTCCACCTCCAGATACTGCGAAGCATTTTCAAGGTATCGGCCAATGATCCGCTCCAGCGTGCCGTCCGCGCGCATCTGCGCAAGGGTATCGGTCAGCTGACTGTCCAGCCCGCGGGTGTCGTTCTTGGCAAAGGCGATGCCCAGCCCGGTGACCAGCAGCGGTTCCTCCAAAATGCGGAACTCTACATCATTGTCCTTCATGTATTGCAGGATGGCCGTCTCATGGGCGGCGACGGCATCCACATAGCCGCAGGCCAGCATTGCATACTGCACGCTGCGGTCTTTGGTGCTGATCACCTCCACCGTCTGCGGGATGCGCGGGTCGGAGCCGCTGAGAAAGATTTCCTCCGGCTTGCCGGTGCTCTGCACGGCGACGGTCTTGCCGGCAAGGTCGCTGAGGGATCGGATGTTGCTGTCGGCATCCACCGCAACCACCTGACGGCTCACCATGTAAGGCCCCGCCCAGCGGTATACCTCTTCGCGTCCATCCATGGAAAAGCAGCCCCAGATGCAGTCGATGGCGCCGCTTTCCACCAGATTTGTTTTCTGCTCCCAGTCGATCGTTTCAAACCGGGCAGCATACCCCATGCGGCGGAACGCTTCGGTGGCGATCTCCACGTCGATCCCGGTGGGAACACCGTCATTGTTCAGATAGATATAAGGTGGATAGGTGTCGCTTCCCACAACGATTTGTGCAAGACCGCTGTCTTTCGCTTTCTTTTCTCCGCAGGAAGTCAGACTGCTTACGGCAGCAGCTGCCGCCAGCAGTGTGCATCCGTTCAGGAATGCACGGCGTGAGATTCTGTGTTTCATTCGGGCTTTTTATACTCCTGTTTTGATTGCATCCGCAGCTCAGTTGTGCTGCTGTAATTCTTCTTTCAGGGCAGCTTGGATATCCGTCAGGCTTTGCAGCAGAAGCGGGTTGAATGCCCGCTCCCGTGCAGCACGCTTTTCGGTGGTTTCGTCCATCAGTGTTTTCTGATTTTCGGTCAATTGTTTCAGCGTTTGCTCCGCTGCAGCAAGAGCGGTTTCCTGTTGATGAAGTTTTTCCAACAGCTGCTGCTCACGCGCTTTGTAATATTCCTCGATCTCGGAAGGTGTATTCACGTTCTAATCTTCTCCTGCATCATTTACATCGTTTGTGTGCTTTCTCTGCGGAAACGCGCTTGTCCGCTATTTATTTTCGGGGGGATAACACGGAAGCGTTTTACCGTCTGCTCCAGCGCAGCGATATCCACAGGTTTGGACAGGTGCTCGTCCATGCCGGCTTCCCTGCTCTTCTGCATATCCTCAAGGAAGGCGTTGGCGGTCATGGCAAGGATGGGAATGATCCTGCCCAGCGGATTTTCACCGCTGCGGATGCGGCGGGTGGCTTCCAAGCCGTCCATCACAGGCATCTGCACATCCATCAGGATCATGTCGTACTCGCCGGGCTTTACGCTGGCAAAGGCATCCACGATTTCCTGACCGTTGGAGCAGATGGTGCAGCTTGCACCATTGGCTTTCAGCAGCATTTCCAGAATTTCGGCGTTGATGGCGTTATCCTCGGCGCAGAGGAACTTCATGCCGGACAGAGGAGAAGTTTCTTCCTCTTCCTCCGGGAGTACCTGTGCCTCTGGCACCGTATCTGCTTCGGCATCAACGGGAAATTCCAGCACCACCTCAAAGCGGGTGCCCTTGCCGGTGGCACTCTCCACGCCGATGGAACCGCCCATCAGGTCTACGATGCTCTTTGTGATGGCCATGCCAAGGCCGGTGCCCTGCACCTTGTTGGTGCCGGAGCGTTCCTCGCGGGTAAAGGGGTCAAAAAGGGTCTTCTGGTAGGCCTCGCTCATGCCAATGCCGTCATCCTGCACCACAAAGCGGTATCGGGCGTAGTGCTCGTTTCGAGGCAGCTCGTCCACCTCAAACCGGATATGCCCGCCGGTGGGCGTATACTTGACTGCGTTGGAGAGAATATTCATCAGAACCCGATTCAGACGGTTGGGGTCTGCCAGCACGTTTTCGTGCTGCAGATGGGTGTTTACCGTAAAGGTCTGGCGGCGTTGGCCTGCCTGCTGGCGGATGATGCTGTCCAGCTGGCTGATCTGCTGGGGCAGATTCATTTTTTCCACATTCAGGGTGGTCTTGCCGCTCTCGATGCGGCTCATGTCCAGAATATCGTTTATGATGCCCAGCAGCAACTGGCCGGAATTTTCCAGCTTGTCCAGATGTTCGGCCAGCTTTTCCGGCTGGTGCAGCTCGTTTTTCATCAGAGTGGTAATGCCGATGATGGCGTTCATGGGGGTGCGGATATCGTGGCTCATGTTGGCAAGGAAGTCCGTCTTAGCCTTGCTGGCGCGTTCGGCGGACTGTAACGCCTCTGCGGCAATGTCCTGTGCCTGCCGCAGCTCATCGTTTACCTGCGTCAGATGGATGTTGTATTGCTCCAGACGGAGGTTCGCTTCTTTTTCTGCCTGCAGCTCCTGCTGCTGCTTTTGCCGCAGGAGAAACCAGCCGACGAAAACTGTTATGACCGAGAACACCATTGCAATGACGATGATGATGATCATGACGATGCTGACCAGCTTCTGCGTATTCACGGCCACATATTCTGCCGGAACAAGGAACGCCAGCGTCCACCAGGCGTTTTCCATCTGCTTCAGGGCGTAGAAATACTCGGTGCCGTCCAGCACGGCGTTGGAATAACAGGAACCTGTGCGGTCAAGCCGCTCCTTTGCCTCCGCAAAGGAAGAGCCGTGCAGATAGGACATCCGGGAGAGCACGGTGTATACGTTGTGTCCCTTCAGCAGTTCGGTATCGTTGGCGTTGAACAGCTTGAAACCGTCATTATCCAGCACATAGACGCTGTTGTTATTTTCGTAGGCATCACAGCGGAAATAATCGTTCAGCTGGGTCATGCTTTGCGAAATACCAAAGTAGCGCAGGGTGATCTCTTTCTCTCCGCTTTGCAGTGTGATGGGGGTGGAGAGCTGTTCCAGAAACACCATCCGGGAGTCGTCCACGGTCAGCGAGTTGGAAACATAGCTGACCCACTGCGGAGAGTCTGCCAGATAGTTCATTTCCCTTAGCAGCCCCATGCCGCCATTCTCGGTATAGTAATGTCCGTCAGAGTCCACGGCAACCAGTTCGATCTGTCTTTCATGGTAATTGGAAAGCTCCGACAGCTTTTTCAGATAGCGATAGAACTCGGTATCGGTCTTTAACGGAGTGTAGTACAAATAATTGCATTGTACATTCACCTCGTCCCAGTGGGTGTCGATCACATCCTCCAGACTGCGGAACATCTGGTGGGTGACCTCTTCCATCTGGTTCAGCCGCTCATGGTAGACAAGGTTCTGGATGTAGGTCTGGCTCATGATAAAAAGGGTCAGGATGACCGCAACAATGACAAAGCCGGTGCCCCAAAGCAGCTTTTTATATAGTTTGTTGTTCACATCTGGTATCTCCTGTCTGTTCTGTTTCAGACGCACCCTAGCTCCATGCGGTATCTGCCCGGCTGATGGTGGTGTATGCACCAAAGAAGGCTTTTGCAGCATCCATGCCCACCACGCCGCTGTCTGTGACCGTGGTCTCCGCAGCCAACTGGTCGCTCACACCGCAGATGGCAACCTGATAGGTCTTGCCCGCATCCGGCTGCACCGGGCTTACCAGCACATAGGGGTAACCCTTGCCGTTGCCGTAGGCATCATAGCCCGTGGCCAGCAGGTCGTTGATCTGCTGCCCGGTCAGGGTAACGGTCTGGATGGTGCGGTTCCAGCCGGTGGGCAGGATCACCGAAAGGTCGTAATCCGTAATGCCCTTGGCGTACAGCTTGGCAGCTACGCCGTGATGGTTCTGATCGGTGGGGTTGCCGGGGATCCATGTGCTCAGCGACACCAGCGCAAGGTCGCTGCCGGTAGCCTGTGCAAAGCAGCGGCCCACCAGCATGGCGCAGTCCTCCTGCGAAAGCTCCTCCGTAACGGTAGTGATGGTATCCGGGGTGTTGTTCACCACACTATCCTGATCCTCGTCCAGCTGACGGATCACATCCTCCATGGTGGCATTGCCCTTCATGAAGTCCAGCATTTTAAGGCCAGTGGTCACGATGGTGTTTTCCCAGCCGGAATAGATAAAGGGCGCGGTGTTGCCTGCATTCAGGGCATCGGCGATGTCGGCATAGTAGGTGCCGTCCGCTTTTGCGTCCTTGAAGGGCAGCAGGCTGCTTTTCAGCGCCGTTGCGGGCTGCAGAGCGCTGGTGCCTGCAACGGTGGAAAGCACACGCATCACCTTGAGCGCATCTTCCAGCTTCTGGGGGTCCTGCTCCAGCTTTTTATTCAGACCGTAGAAGCGGTTCACATTCAGCACAAAAACGTTCTGGGTGCCGTCCTCCGAGAGAAACGGCATCAACCCATATTTATCGGCGTTGCCGTCTGCTTCCACGATGCCGTTGGTGTTTCCGATCAAAAACAGGGTGTTGCCCTCGGCCATCCTCTGCCGGGTCACATTGTCGTCAAGAGCATCACCGGAGCCGTTCAGCATCCCGATGTCCTTCCACTTCTGGACATAGGCCATCGCCTGCATCATGCCGGGGGTATTGCTGACATTCGCCTTACCGGACAGATAATCCCGCTGCCACAGCCTGCCGTCCAGTGTGCCGAGGAAATCGGCGTCCGCAATGTTGCACAGATACTGGAAACCATAGCCCGGATACTGGATCTGCGGCAGACAGAGATCGACCTCTGCTTTCTTGGCCTTTGCGGCCAGTTCTTCCAGCTCAGCGAAAGAATTGGGCAGCTCCCAGCCGTATTTTTTCAGCAGGGTCTTGTTGTAGGTGATGCCGTAGCAGTTGTAGGTCGAGGGCAGCAGGTAGATGGCACCGTTGTCGAACACGTCCTGCAGACGGGACTCCACATAGTTATCCGTAAAATCGTAGCCGGAAAGGTCCAGCAGTTTGTCGGAGACCAGATCGATCCGGGGGTCGTAGTAGGTCAAGGTGCAGACGTCCGGCAGGTCGCCCGCCGCAAACATATTCTGCAAACAGGTGGTGGTGTTATCGCCGCTGTAGGGCACGACCTCGATGTTCACTTCCGGGTAAACGCTGTGTACCTGCTCAATAAAGGCTTCTATCTCCTTATAAGGTGCCATAAAGGTAACGGCTTCGTGCACATCGTCTTTTTTAGCCGTTTCGGTCTTACCGCCGCCGCAGGCAGTCAACGCCGCCGTGGCTGCCGTAATGCCGCAGACCTGCAAAAAAGAGCGGCGGGAGATCTTTTTCATCATATAAATATACCTTCCTCACATTATCGGAAAGTGCAGTAGCGCAGTGCTGCCCTAGCTATTCTTACATATCCCATAGGAATCCACACACCCGCAGCCTGTCCGCGTGGGCTTTGCGCCGAGCTTCCATAAAATAACATTATTATTGTACCATTGCAACAAAAGTGTTTCAAGTTGTTTTTGAAGGCTTTTACATACGAAAGAACTTTTTATATCTGATTCTGCCTTTTGCATGGCATAAAATGCAAAACGACCTATTGAGGAAATAATCGTAGATGGTTAGCATGAATGGAAAAAATGTGCAGGCTCATAGGCTGGCAGCAGCCCGATGAACTGCCCACCACCCTTTCCACCCTGATGCAGAAAGCCATGAACGACCAGAGTATTCCACCCGGCGAGGGCGTTCTGCACCATGCAGAAGGTGTTGACCTGATCCCTGTCTTTCCCCCAATGGGCGTTAGCCGTATGGGATATGGATACTGCAACATTATATATGGTCAAATACGACAG
>OGYR01000291.1_pt1 | contig 36413 bp, 36 predicted proteins | sample 1576661 | NCBI WGS metagenome assembly OGYR01 (sample SAMEA3541490, study PRJEB24748) | human gut metagenome | biome: human gut; feature: human-associated habitat; material: faeces | place: China | collected 2012
GGCGGTCCCGCCGCCAGATGCGCCACGCCCCGCGGGCGCTGTTGCCCGTCAGCGCCGCCGCAGCCACCCAGAGCAGCGCGGCTAGGCGGCTGGGCAGCCAGTTGGCGGCATCGTCCAATTTGGCGGCACAGCGCCCAAAATAAAGATATTTTTCGTTTTTGTAGCCGAGCATGCTGTCCATCGTGTTGATGGCCTTGTAGGTCAGCGCCAGCGGTGCCCCGCCAAGGAGCATATACAAAAGCGGCGCAATGACGCCGTCGCTGGCGTTCTCGGCCACGGTCTCCACGGCGGCTCTGGTCACGCCCGCGGCGGTCAGGTTTTGCGTGTCACGGCCCACGATGCGGGCCACGGCCCTGCGGGCCGCGGGCAGGTCGCCCTTTGCCAGTTCCTTGTACACATTGCGGCTCTCCTGTGCAAGACCCCTGGCAGCCAGCGCCTGGCCGCACCAGAGCATTTGCAGTGCCAGCCCCAGCGCCGGATGGAGCCTTGCCGCGGCCCAGCAGGCAAGCCTGGTAACGGCCAGCGTGCCCAGCGGCAGCACCGCGGCCACCGCGGCCCCGCCGACCAGCTCGCCCCGCGGCGTTTTGGGCAGTGCGGTGCGCAGGTGCTTTTCCAGCGCCGAGATGCACCGGCCCATGAGCACCACCGGATGCGGCAGCCACGCCGGATCGCCAAACAGAGCGTCCAGCAAAAAACCGCCCAGCACCGCCCAAAAAATCAGCATGTGCTCTCCTTCGTGTACTGCACGGTCTTGACCAAACGCAGCTCATGCCGCGACGCCCAGTCGCGGGCGTCCAGCACATAGCCGCCCGCGTTGGGGCCGCACCACCGGTAATAGCTGCGGCGCGGCACGCCGTAGCGCTCCAACGCGGCCATCTGGGTGCCGCCGTGGGCCAGGATCACCAGCATTTCCTCGCCGTCGGCCAGCGCCTTGTCCACCAGCGCCGCAAACGTGCGGCATACACGGTCACTGAAATCATCCTTGCGCTCACCGTCGGGGCAGCTGCTCTCGCAGTTGGCGGCGACCCACGCCTGATAGTCGGGGTCGTGCTCCATCTCAATATAATTGCGGCCTTCAAAGCTGCCGAAGCACATCTCCTTCAGCCCGTCCACGGGCACGAGCTCGGCGTCCGGGAACAGCACCTCCGCCGTCTGCCTTGTACGCTGCAGCGTGGAAATATAGACAACCTTCGGGTCAATATCAGCCCGGCGCAGCTGGGCCAGCCCCTCGGGCGAGAGCGGGATGTCCCGCTGACCCTGATAGCGCTTCTGGGCGTTGTACTCGGTCAGGCCGTGGCGCAGTAAATAAATCAGCATTTCGGAAGTTCTCCTTTCAAAATCGTCGGCAGACCGCAAAACATCTGCACAACGCAGTCCGCCCGCGCGGCCAGCAGACAGGCCAGACGGCCCGCCGCCTCCCGCGCGGCACGCGCGGCGGGGTCAATCGGCACAACGCCGCCGCCGACCTCCGCCGCGGTCACAACATCATGATCTGCCAGCTCGTCGGCCAGCCGGTTCAAATCGGCGGCGTCGGCGGCCAAATCCTGCACGTCGTACACCTGCCGCCCGCCGAGCTTTTGCGCAAAGGTGCGCTTGCCGCTGCAGAGCGGCCCTGTCACAAACACCATTTACAGCACCCCCAGCCATTGGCAGGCGGCCAGCGCCGCCAGCATCCAGATCTCGCATTTTTGCAGGAACCACCCGGCCAGATCACCGGTCACACCGCCAAACTGTTTTTTGGCAACAACGTAGTACCGCGCAAAAACGCAGCCTGCGGCCAGCACCAATGCCCAGCCGCCCAGTGCAGTCAGCCCCACGGCCAGCATGGCGCAGAGCACGGCCAGCACCTGCCGCACGCGGACGCGGTCCGCCGCCGTGGCAAAGGTGTGGGCAAGGCCGGTGTTTTTCGCCAGCGGGAACGCCGCCACGGCCAGCCCGGACAGCGCCCGCTCCCCCACCAGCGCCAGCGTCCAGAGCACACCGACGCGCGGGGTGAACGCCACACAGCCGCACAGCGCAAAATACGCCGCAAAGTAGCTGCACAGCCGGATGACCGCGAACGCGCCGCAGTGGGGGTCCTTTAAAATTTCCAGCTTCTTCGCGGTATCGCCGTAGCTTGAAAGTGCGTCGCAGGTGTCGGCGTAGCCGTCCAGATGGATGCCGCCCGTGACCCAGACCGGCACAAGGCAGAACCCCGCCGCGCGGGCCGCCGCAGGCAGCGGCAGCACGCCGCAGACGCACCACAGTGCGCCGCACACCACCCCCACCAGCGGGAAGGCGCAGAGCGCGTACCGCATATTTTTTTCGTTCCAGTCGAACTGCGGCATCGGCAGGGCCGAGAACATGGCGAACGCCACCGCAATCGTCTGTAAAGCTGTCACGGACCTTCACTTCCTTTGTAATAGACGGGGATGCCGCAGACAACGCGCACCACGCGGTCTGCCCGCGCCGCCGCAGCGTTGTTGACGGCGGCCAGTGCGCGCAGATAGCGGTCCGTATCGCCCGCATAGTCTGCCCCACCGCTGAACACCTCATTGGAAACCACAATCAGATTATCACATTGCAGCAGCATCTTGTCAATGCCCCGCAGGATCGCCGCCGCGGTTTCCGTCCCTGCACCGTCGGGGTCATACAGCTCATTGGCGGCCAGGTTGCCCAGGTCCTCCAGCAGCACGGTGCCGCGCCGGGGCAGGGCCACGCGGTCCAGGTGCAGCGGGCACTCTACCGTGGTGAACTGCTTTTCGGCCCGCATGGCGCGGTGCTTCGCCACGCGGGCGGCGCACTCGGCGTCCCATACCTGCATCGTCGCCAGATAGGTGCGCGGCAGCGGTGCACGCAGGCAGAGCGACTCCGCATAGGCGCTTTTGCCGCTGGCCGCGCCGCCGATGACCAGCGTCAGCACTGCGGGGTGTACGGCGTGATGCCGCCCTCCGCAAACGAGTAGCAGCCGTTGTAGACGGCCAGCGCCATATCCCACAGCGGCAGGCTGGCCACCGCGCCCGTGCCCTCGCCCAGATGCAGCTCTGCGGTGATAAGCGGTTTTTTGCACAGCGCATCCAGCACAATATGTGCGGCTGGCTCACTGGACACATGGCTGGCGAAAACGGCCTTTTCCGCCGCGGGGCAGAGCCGCACCGCGCACAGCGCCGCCACGCCGCTGATGAATCCGTCCATCACGATGGGCAGCCTTTCGAGCGCACCGCCCAGAAACACGCCGCACAGCCCGGCAATATCAAAGCCGCCCAGCGCCGCCAGCACCCCCAGCGGGTCCGCGGCGTCTGGGTGGTTGCGGGCAATGCCGCGTTCTATCGCATCTATTTTGCGGTTCAGTCCTGCGTCGGAAAGTCCCGCGCCGCGCCCGGTCATCTCGGCCACAGGGCGGCCCAGCAGCACGCTGGCCACGGCGCTGGACGTCGTTGTATTGCCGATGCCCATTTCCCCCGTCGCCAGCAGCTGTGTGCCGCTCTGCTTCTGCGCGCGCACCAGCGCGATGCCCGCGGCGATGGCCTGCACGGCCTGTGCGCGGGTCATAGCCGGGCCGGTGGTAAAGTCAGCCGTGCCCGCAGCAATGCGGCAGTCCGCCGCTCCGGGCACGGGTGCGCCCGCAATGCCCATATCGACGGGCACGACGTCGCAGTGGGCCGCAGCGGCCATACGGCAGACGCTGGTGCGGCGGGCGGTCAGGTTTTCGAGCACGGCGCGGGTCACGGAGGCATCGGTCTGGCTGACGCCCTGCGCCACAACGCCGTTGTCCGCGCAGAGCACCAGCACCGCGCGGCGGCTGACATCCGGCACGGGGTCGCCGGTCAGCGCGGCGGCGTCCTCGATCATGGCTTCCAGCCGACCCAGTCCGCCCAAAGGCTTTGCCAGCGCAGCCCAGTGGGCGTGGGCTGCGGCGCGGGCAGCCTCGTCCGGCGGGGTAACGGCTGCAAGCAGGTTTTTCAGTTCGTTTTCGGTCATGATGTTTCCTTTATATAATGTTCGGCTGCAGCCGCAAAGCGCTTCGGCAGCGGCGTATCTGCCCAGTAGAGATGCGGAAAACCAGCGTAGAGACGTGCATTGGCAAAGCCGCACGCCCACTGCCGCCCGTTTGCCTTGGCAGCAGTGAACGCATCGCCGTTTTCGGTGGAGTCCCAGTGATGGAACTCGTGGACGGGCAGGGTCTCCCCCGCGCGGAACAGCATACTGTCGGCGCGGGCGGTCAGGCGGGCGTAGCCGAACCGCACAAGCCGCCCGACCTTGAAGCCCTGCCCGGGCAGCACGCCCGCCATCGGGTGGGGCGTGCCGTCGGCGTCCTGTAATGTCCGGCCCAGGTACAAAAAGCCGCCGCACTCGGCCACGGTGGGCAGGCCGCCCTGCACAGCGCTTTTTACGGCGGCGCGCAGGGGGGCGTTCGCGGCCAGCCGGGCGGCGTACAGCTCGGGGTAGCCGCCCGGCAGGTAAAGCCCGCCTATGTTATCCGGCAGAGCCGTGTCGGCCAGCGGGCTGAAAAAGCACAGCTCCGCGCCGTTTTCCCGCAGTGCCTCCAGCGTTTCGGCGTAGGTAAAGCAGAACGCGGCGTCCCTTGCCACGGCAAGGCGCACCCGCGGCGGGGGCACCGTGCACGGCACAGCGGCGGGCGCGGGGCGGTCAAACAGGGTGTGCAGCAGCGGCCAGTCGATGGTTTGCTGCGCTGCATCGGATAAGAGCTGTATCTTGCGCTGCAGATCGTCGATCTCGGCGGCGGTTTTCAGACCGAGGTGGCGGCTTTCTATCGCGGCCTCGGGCAGCGGCGGCAGGCAGCCGACCACGGGCAGACCGGTCTCTTTTTCGAGCATCGGCTTCAGCAGAGCGCACAATCCTTGCGTACAATCATTGAGCAAAATTCCCGCGATATGGTGCGGTGTGCGGAACGCCGTCAGCCCGCGCAGCTCCGCCGCCAGCGTCAGGCTTGCCCCCTTGGGCCGCACAACGAGCAGTGCGGGCAGGTCCAGCGCATCGGCCAGCTGCCACGCGCTGGCCGTGTCGGCCACGCCGCCAAGGCCGTCGTAGTAGCCCATGGCCCCCTCGACGACTGCCGCGCCGTGCCCCGCCGCGTGCCGTGCGTAGAGTGCGCGGGCGGTCTGCGGTGCAGAGAAAAACAGGTCGAGATTGTGGCTTTCGACGCCCAGCACCGCGCGGTGGAACATCGGGTCGATGTAGTCCGGCCCCGACTTGAACGCGCAGGGGGTCAGCCCGCGGGCAGTCAGCGCCGCCAGCAGCGCACAGGCTGCCGTTGTTTTTCCGCTGCCGGAGCGGGGTGCAGCCAGAACCAATTGCAGCATTTTTACTCCCTCGCGATCAAGAAAACCGGGTTGTTCGCCATGAGCAGGTGCAGGCTGCCCGCCGCCCGGCTGCGGCTGACTGCGATTTGTGTGACCTGGGCGGTCAGGCCGTGAGCCGTCAGGGCCGCAACGGCCTCCTGTAAGGTTTCCAGCGCAATGGCGCTGATACAGAGCCGTGCATCGGGGTTCGCGGCCAGCGCGGCATCGACGACAGCCCGCAGACTGCCCTTGCTGCCGCCGATAAAAACAGCGTCCGGAGTGGGCCAGTCTGCCAGTGCGGCGGGGGCAAGGCCCTCGGTAAGGTGCAGATTTTGCACCGCAAATTTTGCGCGGTTCTGACGGATAAGGTCACAGGCTTCCGCGTCGCACTCCACGGCGCAGACCCGGCCCGCAGGGGCGGCCAGCGCCAGCTCCACACTGACGCTGCCGGTGCCCGCGCCCACGTCCCAGAGTGTATCGCCCGGGCGCACAGCCAGCTTGGCCAGCGCGGCAGCGCGGACCTCCTGCTTGGTCATCGGCGTTTTGCCGCGGATGAACGCTGCATCGGGCAGGCCGGGCGTGCGGCGCAGGGGCGCGGGCACATTTTCCACAAGCAGGACACTGAGCGGTGCAAAGCGCTGTGCGGCCAGCTCCTGCGCCGTGCCGGTCACAAGCCGCTGTGACGGCGTGCCGAGATTCTCCCCCACCGTGGCCGCAGCGTCGCCCAGCCCGGCAGCCGCCAGCTGTTGGCAGAGCGTCGCGGGGGTCTCGCTGCCGCCGGTCAGGAAAAAAGTTGTCCCGCCTGCGCGGCAGGCGGTCACCGGGTCACAGGCACAGCCGTGGGCGGAGACGAGCCGCCAGCCCTGCCACGGGCGGCCCAGCGCCGCGGCCAATAATTGCACGCTGGAAACACCGGGCAGCACCGTGTACGGCAGACCCGCGTCGTCCAATGCGCGGCAGAGCGCCGCCGCGCCGGAGTAGAAGCCCGTGTCGCCGCTGAAAACCACCGCGGCCTCCGCGCAATCTGTTTGCCGCAGCAATGCGCAAATTTCGTCCGTTTTATAGAAGGCTGCGCGGTTTGCCGTGCAGCCCTCGGGCAGGTTTTCCAGCAGGCGGCGCGCGCCGATGATCAGCTCCGCTCCGCGCAGCGTCTCCAGCCCCGCCGCTGTCAGGCTGCCGGGCGTTCCGCTGCCCATGCCCACCAATGTGATCTTCATAAAAGCTCCCTGCATCGCTGTAAAATTGTGTCAGCGGTCTCGCCCTCGTCGTCCGGGCGGCGCAGCACAATGAGCTGCACGCCGCACCGGGCGGCGGCCTCGGCCTTTTCGGCAAAGCCGCCCGCCGCGCCGCCGTCCTTCGTGACCATATAGTCGATATGGAACTGGTGCAGCAGCGCCGCATTTAATTCTTTCGTAAAAGGCCCCTGCATCGCAAGGATATTGCGGTGCGGAACGCCCACTGCCTCGCATGCTGCGATACCTGCCAGCGTCGGCAGAACGCGCGGGTAGAGTCGCGCCGGGTCGAGCGCTGCGAAGGCGGGCAGCTCCTTGGCACCCGTCGCCAGCAGGACGCGCCCCGGTCTGTCTGCCAGATACGCGGCGGCCCGGGCGGCATCGGCCAGCACCACACTGCCCGCGGGCAGGGGGCTGGCGGGGCGCAGCAGACGGTGATATTCAACTCCCGCCGCCGCTGCCGCCGCACGGATATTGCGCGTTGCCTCGGTGGCATACGGGTGGGTCGCGTCAACGCAGAGTGCCGCACCGCGCAGCAGCGCCGTCATTCCTTCAGCGTCCAGCCGCCCGGTGCGCACCGTGATGCCGTCGGCGCAGCCCTGCTCCTCGGCCCCCAGCTCTGTCGCCACACAGACCGTGACCGCCGCGCCGAGCGCCGCCAGCGCGCGGGAGAAGCTGCGCCCCTCCGTTGTACCGCTGAAAACCACCACATTCATACGCCGCGATACCCCCTTGGCGTAACCATTCTGCCATGTAAAATCTGCGTTGCAGCGTTGCCTACAAAGACCGTTGTGAACATATCCACGGCGGTGTCCGCCAGCTCGGCCAGCGTCAGCAGCCGCGCGGTCTGGCCGTCACGGCCAATGCAGCGCACCAGCCCGCAGACCGTGTCCGGGCCCTTGCCGTTGTCCCGCAGAATACGAACGGCCTTTTGCAGGTAGTCGGCGCGGCCTTTGGACGACGGGTTGTAGAGCGCCAGACAGAAATCCCCCGCCGCGGCGCAGGCCAGCCGCTTTTCAATGACGGCCCACGGCGTCAGCCGGTCCGACAGCGAAATCACGCAAAAATCGTGTGCCACCGGCGCCCCCAGCACCGCGGCCCCGCTCAAAGCGGCGGTCAGGCCGGGCACGATTTCGACCTCCACCTCCGGGCAATGCTCTGCCAGCTCCAACAGCGGGCTGGCCATGCCGTAGACCCCGGCGTCACCGGAGCAGACGAGCGCCACCGTCTTGCCGCCCTTTGCCGTTTCCAGCGCCCAACGGCAGCGGTCAAGCTCCCGCGTCATGCCGGTAGCGTAGACCTCTTTATCCGGGTAAAGCGGGCGTACAAGGTCGATGTAGACCGTGTAGCCGCACAGCACGTCGGCGGCCTGCAGGGCGGTCTGCGCCTGGGCAGTCAAATACTGCGCACCGCCCGGGCCGAGGCCCACCACGTACACAAGACTACGGTTCATCATTTTTCCATCTCCAATCCGGGGCAAAGGGGGCCAGCGCCACGGCAAGGGTCACGCCGTCCCGCGCCCACTTCGGGGTGAACAGCACCCCGTCTGCAGCCAGCACCGCCGCGCGTTCACAGACATTGTCCACGCCCGTGATGCTCTGCACAAAGCCGGAGGACGTAAAGCGGCCTTTAGCCGTGCGCAGGGCAGCGGCGGTATAAAAGTCCATCTTCCAGTCGTGCGCCCGGCAGAACGCCGCCAGACCCGGCTCATCCTTTTTCAAGTCAATGCTGGCGGCGCGGACAATGCCCTGCGGGGCAAAATGATGCTCCGCGCAGAAGGCCGCAAAGGCTGTTTCCAACTTTTCCGCCGTCGTGCCGCGCTTGCAGCCGACACCCAACACCGCAATGCGGGGAATCAGGTGCAGCGCCTCACCCGTCGGGGTCAGCGTCAGCGCAAAATCTGCGCGGTCAGCGGCGGCGGCAGGCTCCACACCCGCGGGCGGCGTGCCGGAAACAGCCCAGTCGGCGGCATAGCAAACGCTCTGCCCGGCCAGCAGTGCCCCGCTCACGTAGCGGATGCGCTCCGGCTCAGCCACGGCGCAGTTCTGGCGCTTGGCCCACTCGTCCACGGCAAAAACGCCGCGTCCGTCGGTGGCCGTCGTGATGACCGGCACGGCATGGCAGACCGCCGCCAGCCGCTGCGCCAGCTCGTTTGCGCCGCCCAGATGCCCCGACAGCAGCGGAATGGCGAACTGCCCACCCTCATCCAGCACAACGACGGCGGGGTCTGCAGCCTTGCTGCGGCAGTGGGGCGCGATGGCCCGCACCGCGATCCCGGCAGCTCCTACAAAAATCAGTGCGTCGCTTTGTGCAAACTGCGCAGCGGTCCAATCGGTCAGGCGGACGCCGTCCGCACCGCCGCGGGCCACGCTGCCGGGGCAGGCTGCCGCCAGCTGCTGCGCCAGCGCCAGTCCCCGCGCCGTGAACGCAATGTACGCGCAGGTCATCGGTCCGTCCCCCTGCGGAACTCCGTTGTGAACGCCGGGTCATACAGCTTGCTGCGGTCATACTGTGCGGCCAAAAAGTCCCCGACAACAATGAGCGCCGTCTTGGTGATGCCCGCCGCGCGGGTGCTCTCGGCCAGCGTTCCGACGGTGCAATGTACAATTTTCTGTTCCGGCCACGTTGCCTTGTAGACAACGGCGGCAGGGGTCGCGGCGGTGTACGCGCCCTGCAGAAGCGCATCCTGCACCCTGTCGATCAGGCCAATGGAGAGGAAAATGACCATCGTCGCCCCGTGGGCGGCCAGCGCGGCCAGGCGCTCACCTTCGGGCACAGGGGTACGGCCCTCCATGCGGGTGATGATGACGGTCTGGCTGACGCCGGGCAGTGTGTACTCGGCGTTCAGCGCCGCCGCCGCACCGCAGAAGCTCGACACGCCGGGCGTATCGTCGTAGGCGATGCCCATGGCGTCCAGCGCGTCCATCTGTTCCCGGATCGCGCCGTACAGGCAGGGGTCGCCCGTGTGCAGGCGCACGGTGGTTTTGTGCGCTGCTTCGTTTTCTTTCATGACGGCAAGCACCTGCTCCAGCGTCATCTCGGCGCTGTTACGGATGGCGCAGTCCGGCCCCGCCAGCCCCAGCAGCGCCGGGTTGACCAGGCTGCCCGCGTAGATGATGCAGTCCGCCGTTTGCAGCAGGGCCGCGCCGCGCCGGGTAATCAGGTCCGGTGCGCCGGGGCCGGCCCCAACAAAATGTACCATGTCAGGCTTCCTTCCACAATTTCAACAGTGTATCGGCAGTTTTTGTCTGACCCAGCGGGCCGTTCCGGTTTGAGAACAGCACCGCGCCGACCTTGAACGCCCCCGCCGCGCGGCGGTCCAGATGCAGCTGGATCGCTGTGAGCAGGCTGGCCATGACCGGCTCCCGCAGCTGCGCGGCGTCCAGAATGTCCAGACAGGCGTCTGTCGTGGCGGCGTCCATCAGGGCGCGGCAGGTCGCCGCGTCCGCGCCGCAGAGCGCCGCATGGGCGCAGAACAGCTCAGTGCGGCAGTCGGCACAGCGGGAGTGAGTATTCATGATGCCGCCCGCCAGCTTGACGAGCTTGCCCACATGCCCGACGAGCAGCACCTCCGCGAAGTGCTCCGCCGCTGCCATATCCAGCGCCTCGCCGATGAAATTTGAGATTTTTACGATAGGGATCTCGTGCAGCGCGGGGTAGTTGGCGGCCAGGTAGTCCAGCCCGTAGTTGCCGGGGGCCAAAATCAGGCGGCGGCTTTTCAACACTGCCTGGTGGATTTCGATTTGCAGCGTATCCAGAAGCGCCTGCTGGCTCATCGGCTCCACAATGCCGCTGGTGCCCAGCACCGACAGGCCGCCCTCGACCCCCAGATGCGGGTTGAAGGTGCGCTTGGCCGCAGCCTCGCCGCCTTCGATGGAGATGACCACCGCGAACCCGCCGCCGTAGCCGACGGCGTCCGCCTCCCGCAAAAGCGCCTCGGTTATCATCTGCCGCGGCACACGGTTGATGGCCGCCGCGCCGACGGGCTGGTCGAGGCCGGGCTTTGTCACACGGCCCACCCCCGCCCCGCCGTCAATCGTAACGGTGCGCGGCGCGCCGGGCAGCAGTGTGACCGCGGCAATGACCGGCAGACCCGTCGTGGCATCGATGTCGTCGCCGCCGTCCTTGACGATGGCACACGCGGCCCCGTCTGCCGTCAGGCGGCAGAACTGCGGTGCGACCTCCACGACGATGCCCTTGGGCGTGCGCAGACCAACGCTTTCCGGCGCGTGGCCGGTCAGCAGCAGCCGCGCCGCGCCCGCCGCCCCCAGCGCCGCGCAGGTGCCGGTGGTGTAGCCGCAGCGCAGTAAACGCTGCCCGCTGCGGATGTAGTGCTCAAATTGGTGCTTCGGCTTTGCGCCGCTCCCGGCAAACAGCACCGCGTATTGGTCGGTGCTCAGTCCAAACAGCGCACAGATATTGTCCTGTGCAAAGGCGTCCTGCGGTGCCAGCACAGCGGACACGCCTGACGGCGCAACGCAGACTACGGCGTCGGCCAGCCTTTGGGCCAGCTCCAGCTCATGCAGCGTCACGATGACGGCCACATTCTTCTCATGCGCCAGCACTTGGAGGATGTCCATGAGCTCCGCCTTGCCCTTCACATCCAAAAATGACGTTGGCTCGTCCAGAAGCAAAATCTCCGGCTGCTGGCAGACCGCGCGGGCCAGCAGCACGCGCTGGCGCTGGCCGTCGCTGATCCTGGCAAAATCGCGGTCCTCCAGCTCCTCCGCCCGGACAAGGCACAGGGCGTCATGCACCTGCTGCCTGTCGGCATCGGACAAAATGCCCAGCCGCCCGGTGTAGGGGTAGCGCCCGGCGGCGGCGACCTCAAAGCAGGACGTCAGCTCGGTGCGGGCCGTGTGGGGCAGCATCAGCGCCAGCTTGCGCGCCCGGGCGTTGGGGGTGTAGGCCGTCAGGTCTTGCCCGTCCAGCAGCACCGCGCCGCCCTGCGCCGCCAGCTGCCCGGCCAGCGTTTTTAAAAGGGTGGATTTGCCCGCGCCGTTCGGACCGATGAGCGCCAGAATTTTGCCGCGCTCGGCGTGCAGGGCAATGTCCCGCAGCAGCGGCGCACCGTAGCCGACGGCGAGATTTTGCGTTTCACAACAGCTCATACCGTGCCCTCCCTGCTGTGGCGGCGCACAAGCAGCCAGATGACCACCGGCGCACCGAACACCGCTGTGACCGAGCTGATGGACAGCTCGGTGGGTGCAAACAGGCTGCGGGCGATCAGGTCGCACAGCAGGCAGAATGCCGCGCCGCCCAGTGCGCAGCCCGGCAGCACCCGCAGCGGTTTTGCACTGCCCAGCGTATGTTTTACCAGATGCGGCACCGCAATGCCGACGAAGGAGATCGGTCCGGCAAATGCCGTGACGCAGGCCGCCAGCAGGCTTGACAGCAGCACAAGCACCACGGAAAACGCCCGCACCGGCACGCCGACGCTGGCGGCGTAGCTTTCGCCCAGCTGGTAGGCGGCCATCGGCTTGGAGAGCAAAAATGCGGCGGTCAGGCAAGGCAGAACGATGGCCGCCGCCGTGGCGACATTGCCCCAGGTCATGCCGGAGAAGCTGCCCATCGACCAGTTGTGCAGGTTGACGATGTTGGAATCCTGCGCGAAGGCGACGACAATATCGGTGACGGCCGAGCAGATGTAGCTGATCATGACGCCGCAGATAACCAAAATGCTCATCTGCTGCACGCGGCGCGCCACGGCCAGCACAAACAGCATGGCCGCCATGGCCCCGGCAAACGCCGCCAGAATCAACGTCAGTGAGCCGGTGAGCAGACCGCGGTTCAAAAAGACGACCATCGTCAGCGCCACAGCCAGCTTGGCCCCGCTGGAAATGCCCATGACGAACGGCCCGGCAATCGGGTTGGCAAAAAACGTTTGCAGCAGATACCCGGCCACCGAGAGCGCCGCCCCCAGCAGCACGACCATGACGGCGCGCGGCAGACGCAGCTGCAGCAGGATGTCAGCCGCCAGCGCGTTTGTGCGGCGGCCCAGCAGGGCCGCCGCGATGTCCGCCGGGGAGAGCGCAATGCTGCCCCAGAACAGGTTGAGCGCAAACAGCGCCAGCAGGGCCGCCGCCATGGCGAGGTATGCAATTGTCATGCGTTTGGAGGTGTGCATGCGTGGTTCCCTTTGCGGCGGGCGGCAATGGTGCGGGCGGATAGGGAATCCGCCCCTACGTTTTTTCCCGGTTACGTCCGTAGGGGCGCATTCTATATGCGCCCGTTTTTGCCGCCGCGTTAAATTTTCAGTGCAGCTTCGTCAAAAATGTCAATTCACTGTCGTCCGGGTCATTTTCGGTGAACACCCTGTTCATATCCAGGATCAGCTCCGGCAGCTCCATGCTCTGCTGGAAAAGGCTCTGCGACGTACACCAGACGCTGCCGCTTTGCACGGCCTTGAAGTCCGCCAGCATCGGACATTTGGCGAGCAGCTCATCCATTGTGCGCAGCTCGCCCTCAATCGTGCTATTGTAGAACAGCACATCGGCGTCACGCGCCCCGGCGTAGAAATCCTCGAGCGAGATATTGACAGTCGCCAGATTGTTGCCGCTGTCGGTCAGGTCGGCAAAGACGTAGCTGCCGCCCGCCAGCTCGATCATCTTGGCGACGTAATCGCCGCCCTTGCGCACCGTGGCGAGATTGTTTGAGGTGATGGAGAAGAACGCCGCCGTCTTGCCGGTGGGTTCCTCGTCCAGCAGCGGTGCAATGCGCTGCACAGCGTCGTCAAAAACGCGCTCGGCCTCCTCGGTTCTGCCCAGCAGGATGCCGTACAGCTTGACCCATTCCATCCGGGCCAGCGGGTCACTCTCGTAGCTAGAGCGCTCGACGAGGACCGGCACGCCGAATTTTTCGAGCTGCTCTTTCACCTCGGGCGTGTGGTAGATCATTGTGTTCTCGATGGCAAGGCCGCAGTCAGCGGACAGGATCGTCTCGTAATCGGGCGCGCTGTACTTGCCCGCGTAGGCGATCTCGCCCTGCTCCATGGCGGTGCGGGCCGCGTCGAGGTACCAGTTTTCGGCCTGTGTGCCGGACAGCGCCACAGCCCCCAGCCCGCCAATGCTGATGATGGGATCCATCGCGGACGACGACACAAGGTAGATATTTTGGATAGGCTGCTGCAAAACGGTGATGTCTGCGTCCAGATCGGCGGGCGCAGCGGCCCCCTCCGGCACGACGAGATAGCGGCTGCCGTCAATCGTGATGAGGTCATAGCCGCCCGCGCACACATCCACCGTGAACTGCTTCGCATATTCCAGCGGATAGCGGTTTTCTATCGTCAATGCGTCCGTTTGCGCGGGAGCCTGGGATGCAGCCGCGCACCCTGCCAGCAGCAGAGCGGGCAGGGCAAAAGCTGCCGCGCGCCTCATTCGGCGGCGGCCAGCGTCGCGCTGTCAAAGGTCAGGGTATAGTCGATCTCGTGCGGGGTGCTCATGGCGACGGTGTCCGCCGTGACGGCCAGCGCGGTATCCAGCGCGGCAACGGGGATCTCAAACGTCGAGTTGCCGTCGGTGTTGACGGGCAGGTACTTTTCGCCGTCAACGAGCATATAGTCATAGTTCGGGCTGCTCCAGACGATGGTCGCGGTCATAATACCGTCGGCCACGGTCAGCACGGCGGGGCTTTCGACGGTGGCGCGTCCGCTGCCGCCCTCCAGCGTCACAGCGCAGGTGTAGCTGCCGTCGGCGGGGACCTCGACGGCTGCCGCAGCCGCATCCTCTGCCGCAGGCTCGGCATCGGAGACGCTGACCGTATGGTCATACCAGGTGCCCTTGGTGCCGAGGATGGCCAGCTGGAAATCGGCATCGACAGCCGCAACGGGGATGTCAAAGCCGTATACTTCGTCGCTGGTGCCGTCGGAGTAGGTCACTGTGTCAACGGTAGGCTGCAGCCAGTCGCTCTCGTGGGCGGGGGCGTCGGCGGCCATGCCCGGATACAGGTTGACGATCTTCTGGGACTGCAGACTGACGTGGAAGGTCATCGTGCCGTTTTCCACCGTCAGCGTGCCCATGCCGTCCACGGCTTCGTTGGCGTGGAACATGCTGCTGTCGGTATTGAACTTAGCGGTGTATACGCCGTCCGGCAGCGCGGCAGCGGGGGCCGGGGCTTTCGTGACGGCGGGGGCCGGGGCCGCGGTGGCGGCAGGGGCGGTTTCTTCCGTGGAGACCGCCTCGGACGTGCTCTCGGCGGTGGACGCTGCGGACGCACCGCAGCCCGCCAGCAGCAGGGCAGCGAGAGTCAGGGATGCGAGTTGGAGCTTTTTCATGCTTTCCTTACCTCATTCTATACATATTTATCAGGCATTAGCGGGAGGCGGCGCGGGCGGATATGGAATCCGCCCCTACGGCGTGGCAGGGCTTCACATCGGACGCAGGCCGGACATGCCCGGCCTCTGTCGTGCTTTCCCAAAAACCAAAAAACTGCCCGGAGCTTACCCTCCGGGCAGAATGGGTCTTTCTCAGCCGTTCAGGGAATCGATGGCGGCCCCGGCGTGGTCAACGTAGAGCTGCTGGATGTCGCCGATCTCGCCCAGACCTGCGATCTGGGTGTCGACGCTCTCAAAGCAGTCGGCGGCGTTGAACTGGCTCAGCCAGGAATCGTCCTCGGCACCGGCCATGTCGTTGTTGGCGTGGTCACCGGCGACGACCATCAGCGGGCGCAGGATGACCTTGGTGTAACCGGCCTCCTTGACCTTCTCGATAACGGCATCGCAGGCGGTGTCCTCGGGCTCACCCTCGACGGTGCCGATAAAGACGTTGTCATAGCCCAGCGTCTGCATTGCGGTCTGCATCTGGCTGTAGCTGACCTTGGCGGTGTGGGACGTGCCGTGGCCCATAAAGACAAAGGCGGTGCCGTCCGCAGCGGCGGCAGCGGCGTCGTCATATCCGGCGGTCTTGACGGCCTCGGCGGTGATGGCGGCGGCTACGGCCTCCTTGTCGGCGTTGATGACGGTGGCATCTTCGCCGACCTCGCCCAGCAGGGGTTCGGCAATGGCAACGCTGTCGAACTTGTCCCTGTACTGCTCAACCGCCTCGCACATCTCGTCGTACTCGGCGCCGTGCATCAGGTGCGTAGGCTGGACAACCAGATTCTTGACGCCGTTGGCAACGGCACGGTCAAGCGCCTGGTCCATGTTGTCGATCTTCTCGCCGTCGCGGGCCTGAACGTGGTTGATGATGATCTGCGCGGTGAAGGCGCGGCGGACGCTCCAATCCGGGTAGGCGGCCTGCAGGGCGTCCTCGATGCCCTTGATGTCAGCGGCGCGGCTGCCGTTGAAGGAGGTGCCGAAGCTGACGACCAGCAGCTCATTTTCGCCGATGTCGTCGGCATTGCGCGGGTCGTCCTTGCCGGCGTCGCCGGTGTCGCGGCCAAAGTAGTCGGGGTCTGCGTTCTCACCCTCGACCAGCTCCTTTTGGGTGTCGGTCAGGGCATCCCAGGCAGCCTTGGCGGCCTCGCACTGGGCATCGGTATCGGCGCTGCGCTCCTGCACGTAGATGGCGTCGATCAAATCGGCGCAGTTCTTAGCGGCCACTTCGTCTGCATCTCCCTCGTCTGCGGTCTTTTCTGCATCTTCTGCAGTGCTTTCGCCGGCGACGGTGCTCGCGGCAGCGCTGTCAGTGCTCGCGGCGGTGCTGCCGCAGCCGACCAGCAGGGCGGCGGACAGTGCTGCGGCCATGGCGACGGCGGCAGCTTTTCTGTAGGTGATCCTTCTCATGTGTTTTTGCTTCCTTTCCTTGTTTAAAACCGGGAGACAGTACGGGAGAGAACAGCAGGGCACACGGAAATTGACCCCGTAAAAAACGAGGTCCTTTGCGTGCAGAATGGCAACACAAAAGACCCCGTATTTTAAGCAGGTGCTTTGCGGTACAACCAATTCCTCGTGATCTGGGGCGGTGCGCCCCCGTACCCGGCAGCAGGCAGGTTTCCTGGCTGAAAGCTCAACGCCTGCCGCCGCCTTCCCGGGTCAAAACCCAGTGACCGATGCAAATGCACCCTGGCGGCAGGCTCCCTTATCACAGTGACGAGATCGTGCGGGATTTGCACCCGCTTCCCTTTTACCCTTTCCCATGCGCCGAACGGCGGCATAAAAAGGCACCTGCTGTCGTATTCAGTTTTACGGTGTAAAGTATAACACAATGCGGTGAGAAACGCAAGAGTGCGTCGGTTTCAATTTTGCCTTTATACGCTTTATACGATTGTGAACTGGCACGCCCGCATGGCGTCCAGCGCCGTTTGGTGGGACTGGGGCGTGACCCCGGCGCAGCAGTCGGACAGGATTTCGATTTCCGTCTCCGGGAAGGCCGCGCGCAGCACCATGGCGTTGCTGATGACGCAGATGTCGGTGCAGTAGCCGTAGATGACGATCTTTTCAATGTCGTCCACGGCCTTGTTGTGGGCCATCAACTCGTCGAGGATCTCGCTCGGCAGCATATAGCTGCCGAAGGAGGGCTTGTTGACGATGTGGCAGACCTCGGGCTCGGTACCGTCCAGCGCGTTCTCCAACTCGGGCGCAAAGTTCCAGCCATCCTCGCCCTCGATGCAGTGCTCCACAGGCAGGTGGCGTCCCTCCCGCGTGGCAAGGTAGTTGTCGGGGTGGGTGTCCCGCGTCAGGAACAGCCAGTGCCCGGCCCGGGCATGGGCCTTAACGGTCTCGGCCAGGTGGGCCACGTTGGCCTGTGCCTGGGGGTTCGCCAGCGCACCCGTGATAAAGTCCTTTTGTACGTCCACAACAATATCCAGAATCATAGCGACAGCTCCTGTTTTTATAGTTTGCTATAGTTTGCTACCAGTATACCGCAGACGGTGCGCGGTGTAAAGTGCGCGTTTCGCTGGCCGCAGGGGTGCGGATGTGGTATAATGGAAGAAAAAGTTCAGGAGGCCCTTCATGACTCCGCGTGAAGCGTTAAAACGATATTTCGGCTACGACTCCTTCCGCCCCGGGCAGGAGGAGATCGTCAGCGCCCTTCTGGCCGGGCGGGACGCGCTGGCCATCATGCCCACCGGCGCGGGCAAGTCGCTCTGCTATCAGGTCCCTGCCCTGCTGCTGCCGGGGCTGACGCTCGTCATCTCGCCGCTGATCTCGCTGATGCAGGACCAGGTCAAGGGACTGAACGCAGCGGGCATCCATGCGGCGTTTATCAACTCGTCGCTGACCGAGACACAGATTGCCCGCGCGCTGGACCTGGCCGCCGAGGGCAGCTACAAGCTCGTCTACGTCGCGCCCGAGCGGCTGGAAAGCCCGGTGTTCCGCAGCTTTGCCGTGGGGGCGGACATCTCGATGGTCACGGTGGATGAGGCGCACTGCATCAGCCAGTGGGGACAGGATTTCCGCCCGAGCTACTTAAAGATCCTCGATTTCATCGACAGTCTGCCCCGCCGCCCCATCGTGTCGGCGTTCACGGCCACAGCCACGCGGGAGGTCAAGGACGACATTGTCTGCACGCTGCGGCTCCACGACCCGAAGGTGCTCGTGACCGGCTTTGACCGGCCCAACCTCTACTTTCAGGTCGAGCGCACCCGCCGCAAGGACGATTTTGTCATCCAATATCTGCGCGACCACCCCGGCGAGAGCGGCATCATCTACTGCGCCACCCGCAAGAATGTGGACAAGCTGCAGGAGCTTCTGACCGAATACGGCTTTGCCGCCACAAAGTACCACGCGGGCCTGTCCGCCGAAGCACGCCGCAAAAATCAGAATGACTTCATCTACGACACCGCGCCGGTCATTGTGGCGACGAACGCCTTTGGCATGGGCATTGACAAGTCCAACGTGCGGTTCGTGCTGCACTACAACATGCCCCAGAGCATGGAGAATTATTACCAGGAGGCAGGCCGTGCCGGGCGTGACGGGCTGCTGTCGCAGTGCGTGCTGCTTTTTTCGGCGCAGGACGTCATCATCAACAAATTCCTGCTGGACAAAAAGGATTTTGCCGAGATGGACGACGAGGAGGCCGACCTTTTGCGCCAGCGCGACCTGCAGCGCTTGCAGACGATGGAGCGCTACTGCCAGACGACGGAGTGCCTGCGCAACTACATTCTGGCCTATTTCGGCGAGCATCCCACCGCGCCGTGCGGCAACTGCGGCAGCTGCAACAACGATTTTGACGAGGTCGATATGACCGACGCCGCCAAGTGGATGATCAACTGCGTGGCCGAGCTGCGCGGGCGGTACGGCAAAGCGATTTTGTTCGGCACTTTACAAGGCGCGAACCGTGCGCGTCTGCGGGAGCTGGGAGCCGAGCGCTTCAAGAGCTACGGCCGGATGAAGGACACCCCGCGCGAGACGCTGGAACGCCTGCTGGCCCAGCTGCTGGAAGATGGATATTTGGTGCAGAGCGACGACCAGTACGCCGTGCTGCACATCGGGGATATTGCCCCGCTGAAGGCCGGCGGGCAGGTGCTGGTCAAGCTGCCGCCGCAGCGTGAGCCGGAGCAGACCCGCGCACCGAAGCCGAAGCGCCGCAGCCCGATGGACGCGCTGACGAGCGCCGGACTGGAGCTGTTCAACCAGCTGCGCCAGCTGCGGTTCGACACCGCCCAGCGCGAGGGACTGCCGCCCTACGTCGTGTTCGGTGACAAGTCGCTGGTGGATATGTGCCTGCGCGCGCCGCGCCGCGCGGAGGATATGCTGGGCATCTACGGCATGGGTGAGCGCAAGTATGAAAAGTACGGTGCCGCGTTCTTTGCGGTCATTGACGCCTACCGCGCCGACCACCCCGACGCCGTTTTGAGCCTGGACCCGCCCGCACCGGAGCCGGAAAAGCCGCTGCCGTCCGAGAAGAAGAAAAAGCCGCCGAAGGCCGAGCGCCCCGCGTTTTACCTGACGGCGGAGGACGCGCGCAGCTTCAACTATCAGGACAGCTATACCGGCGCGGAGCTGAAGGCCGCGCTGATCGAGGCCGCCGGTGACCCGGATGTGAAGGCACCGACCATCAAGGAGATCGACGAGTGGCTGCTGGCGCAGCGGCTCATCGGCATGGAGCGTCTGCCGACGAAGGGCTTTTACTACGTGCCGACCCCTGCCGGTGTGGACGCCGGTCTGCGCAGCGAGGACAAGGTCAGTGCCCGCGGCACGCCGTATTCAGTGCTGCTGTTTACGCCGGAGGCGCAGCGGATGGTGGTGGAGCACTTTGTCAAAGCGGAGGCTTCCCCCGCCGGGGAAGCTGTCACCGAAAGTGACTGATGAGGGCAGACCTACCGGCAGCAACCCGTTCACGGGCAGCAATAGCACACTTTTCCCTCATCCGGCCCTGCGGGGCCACCTTCAGTCTTCGCGCTAAGAGCCGCCTGCGGCGGTTGCGCTTCGACACGCGCCTGCGGGCGCAGCCCCAAGGGGAAAGGCGCAGAAAATAAAACGGAGCAACGGCACAAAATCTGCTGGAGTACAACTGGGAGAATCCCCGCCGCGAAAAGCAGTACATCCTGCCGATGTTCGTGCCCGGCAATGCAGAGTTTTTCAACATGAACAAGCGGCAGATCGCCGACCGCCCCGAGGTGACAACCTTCTTTGAGCGGATGACGTTCCTGCCGCTGGAGCACATCACCGCCATGGTGCCCCCGGGCGGCGCAGACATCGGTATGCACGTCATCCCGGTGGAAAAAGCCATCGAGACCGAGAACCGGTCCGCCGACATTGAGCACATCTCTCACTAGCTGAAAAACCGGACATTTTCGTCGGCGGCGACGTCTGCACCGGGCCGCGGTTTGCCATTGACGCGATTGCTGCAGGCAAGCAGGGGGCAATTTCCATCCACCGCTTTGTGCAGCCCAACACCAGCCTGACGATTGGCCGCAACCGCCGCGACTTTCACGAGCTGGACAAGTCGAACCTGGCGCTGGGCGAGTATGACCGCGCACCGCGCCAGTCCGCCGCGCTGGATGCGGGCATTGACGCGCACCGTTCCTTCCGTGACGCGCACCTGACGCTGACCGAGGATCAGGTCAAAATCGAGACAGCGCGCTGTCTGGGCTGCGGTGCCAGCGTTGTGGACCCGAACAAGTGCATTGGCTGCGGCGTCTGCACGACAAAGTGCGAGTTTGATGCCATCCGCCTGCACCGCGACCTGCCCGAGTGCAGCAAGATGGTCAGGAGCGAGGACAAGTTCAAGGCCATTCTGCCCTACATAGCGAAGCGCGAGATCAAGATCCGCTTTGCCAAGAAGGAGAAGTAATGCACGAGCTTGGCATTGTATTCCACATCATCCGCACGGTGGAGGACGTGGCCCGGCAGAACGACGTGACGCGCATCCGGCGCGTGACGCTGCAGCTGGGCGAGGTCTCCGGCGTGGTGGAGAGCTGCCTGCAGGACTGCTGGAAGTGGGCGGCGGCGAAATCGGAGCTTTTGCCCGGCGCGGTGCTGACCGTGGAGACCATCCCCGCCGTGACCGTGTGCGAGGACTGCGGCCAACAGTACCCCACCGTGCAGTTTGGCCGCACCTGCCCCCACTGCCAGAGCCCTCGCACCCATCTTTTGCAGGGCCATGAGATGTTGATCAAAGAAATCGAGGCCGTGGAGACAGGCCCCACCGCCCCGGAGAGAGCGTGAAGCTGCATGAAATACAAAATTTTCCGCATTGAGGAACAGATGTACGGCTGTGAGGAGCCGCCCGCCGACCAGCCGATTCTGGTTGACGTAGTGCTGGAAGGTGCTGACGGCACGCGGCGCGTGCTCCCCTACCCCGACGAAGCGCTGCGCCGCGGCGGGATGGAGGAAGGCGACAGCGTCGAATTGACCGACGGCATCCTTCGCAAGGTATAATTTCCCCAAAAACAAAAGGGGCTGTTGCGTGTGCAGCAGCCCCTTCTATGTTTTTTACAAAGGTTATTCTTCCGTAGAAATATCGCGGCCAAAGTATTTTTCGCTCAATGCCTTCAGCGTGCCGTCGGCGCGCAACTCGTCAATGGCGGCATCAATGGCCGTGCGCAGGGCGGCAGTCTCGTCGCCCTTGCGCATCGGGATGGCGATCTGGTTCGCATCGTCAGTCAGCACGGCGATCTTCACATTCGCGTCGGGGTGCTCCTTCGTGTAGTCGTAGAAGGTCATCTCGGCGTTCAGCGTCGCGTCGATGCGCCCGCTCAACAGCAGCTCAAACGTCTGGTTCAGGTCGTCAACGCCCGTCACCGTCGCGCCGTACTGCTCGGCCAGCTCGGCGTAGGTGCTGGAGATCGTGTTTGCGGTCTTTTTGCCCTTCAGGTCCTCCAGCGTGTTGATGCTGTCATCGTCGGCCTTGGTGATGACGGCGGTGCGGTTGAAGGCGTAGGGCGTCGAGAAGTCGTATTTTTCGGCGCGTTCGGGGGTTATGTCCACGCCGTTGACCATGATGTCATAGCGGCCCGCGTCCAGACCGGCCAGCAGGCCGTCCCACTCGCCCTCAACAAACTGCGGCTCAACGCCCAGCTTCTTCGCGATCTCGGTGGCGACCTCGACGTCGTAGCCGACGAGGTTGTCGTTTTCATCGTGGTAGGTCCAGGGTGCCCATGTGCCCTCCATCGCAACCGTGATGGTACCCTTGGCCTGGATCTCGCTCAACAGGTCGCCGGACGCGGCCTCGGCGGTGCTCCCGGCGGCGGATTCCGCTGCGGGCGCGGTGGTGGCGGCACTGCTGCCGCAGGCGGTCAGGGCCAGCGCGGCGGTCAGGGTCAGGGCGGTCAGCTTGGTCAGGTTCTTCATTACAATAGGCTCCTTTGCTTGTAGGTCTGCAAAAATTCTTTGGTGCGGGGCTGCTGCGGGTCGTTGAAGAACGCCTCGGCGGTGTTCTGCTCCACAATGACGCCCTGCTCCATGAACACCACGCGGTTGGCCGCATGGCGGGCAAAATCCATCTCGTGGGTCACGACCAGCATTGTGCGGCCTTCCCCGGCCAGGCTGCGCATGACGGCCAGCACCTCGCCGGTCAGCTCGGGGTCCAAAGCGGACGTAGGCTCGTCGAAATAGATGATCTCCGGGTCGGCGGCCATGGCGCGGGCAATCGCAACGCGCTGCTGCTGCCCGCCGGAAAGCTGGCTGGGGTAGTAGTCGGCGCGGTCATCCATGCCGACCTTGACCAGCGCGGCGCGGGCGATCTCCTCGGCCCGGCGGCGCGGCATTTTGCGCGCGATGATAAGCCCCTCGGTCACATTTTGCAGCGCGGTCTTGTTGGCAAACAGGTTGTAGCTTTGAAAGACAAACCCCGTGCGGCGGCGCAGGGCGTTGGCCTCGGCGTGTGTGACGCGGGCCAGGTCTACGCGCTGGTCGTCAAACAGCATCGTGCCGCCGTCGGACTTTTCCAAAAAGTTCAGGCAGCGCAGCATCGTTGTTTTTCCGCTGCCGCTCGGGCCTAAAATGGCGACGACGTCGCCCTTGTTCACGTCCAGATCGATGCTTTTGAGCACCTGCAAATCGCCAAAGGACTTGCGCAGATTTCTGATTTGCAGCATAGTTCAGCTCCTTTGCGCGCCCTTGCTGTTGAGGTACCGCTCGCCGACGGCCTGCAGGCGGGTCAGCACGGTGCAGAACAGCAGGTAAACCAGACCGACCTCAATGTAGAGGGCCAGCGGCTCATAGGTGCGGGCCACAATGCGCTGGGTCGTCATGAACATTTCGGTCACGGTGATGTTCGCGGCCAGCGAGGTATCCTTGACCATGGCGATCAGCGTACTGGCCAGCGTGGGGAAGGCCGTGCGCAGCGCCTGCGGCAGGATGATGCGGCGGATGATCTGTAAGTAGCTCATGCCGACGCACTGCCCCGCCTCCATCTGGCCTTTGGGCACGGATTCCAGCGCGGCGCGGATGGTCTCGGCGCAGTACGCGCCCTCGTTGATGGAAAAGACGAGCACCGCCGCGGGGAACGGCTCAATCAGGATGCCGACGCCGGGCAGGCCGTAGAACACAACGAACAGCTGCACCAGCACGGGCGTGCCGCGGATGACCCAGATATAAAACCGGGCCAGCCGCTGCAAAACGGGCACATGGGCAAACTGCACCAGCGCCACCGCCACCGCGATGATAAGCGCCAGCGTGAACGAGATGGCGGTCAGCGGGATGGTGACGGTCAGGCCGGGCAGCAATATTTTACCAAAGGAATCCACAAGGATTCCCCACAGGCGTTCGGACATGGGGCGGAACTCTCCTTTTTTGGTTGGGGTTGCGGGAATATTTCCCACTAAAACGGTATGCTATGAGATTGTAGCACACTTTGCCGGATTTTGCAAGAGTGGAATTTGAAGTGAAGTTTAAGGCGGGAGCAGAAAAGCCTCCCTTGTCAAAGACAGACTCCCCCGTGCCGGGGGAGGTGGCGCGTAGCGCCAGAAGGGGAGCAGGTGGACGCCGCAGGCGGCCGGAGGGATTCCGACGGGCTATGCCCTGCACGCTGTCACACCCGCAGACGGGCAGGAATCCCTCCGCCTCGCAGGCTCGGCACCTCCATTTGACAAGGGAGGCTTTTGTCTGCGGGGTGAGGGTGGGGGGATTGCACGGAAGGTTTACTGTGGCCGCAAGCGGGCACGGCGGCCAGAGGGCTGGCCGCCCTACGTTCCCCTTTTTGGTTGGACGTAGGGCGGGGTGCCCCCACCCCGCCGAAGTTGGCGGCAGGCAGAATGCAACGGGATTGGCAGACCGTAGGGGCGGATTCCATATCCGCCCGTGGGAGTGTCCGTAGTAGAAATGGAATTGAGTGAAACCACAACAAAAGCACAAAAAATCCCACCGCCGGGTGGCGGTGGGAAACGTAATATTTTCTCTATAAAACTTAGCCTGCAACTGTAACCTTCTTGGTTGTCGCCGGAGTGGTAGCATTCTTTTTAACTTCATACTTAGAAGCATTAGTGGCGTCTGCCGCCGTATAAGTGCAGGTAAACACGCCAGTCGTGTAAACAACAGACTTAACCTTGCCAGAAGCATCATAAGTAACGGTGTATTTGGCGTTCGGTAATTCACTGTAACCATCAATCGTATCAGTGCCAGGCTTCTTGTTATCAGTCTCGTTCAAAGAATCATTCTTTGCGTAATACTCCGTTCCTGCCGTCTGCGCAGCCATAACAACCATACGGCATTCAGAAGTTGCTTTCTCCTCGTTTGCCTTATCGATGTACTTCGTCAGCGCCGGAACCAGCAGGGCGGCCAGGATGGCCAGGATGACCAGGACGACGATGAGCTCTACCAGGGTGAAGCCCTTCTTATTCTTCATTTTACGAATTTTCTCGAACATAATAAATTCCTCCATTAAATTCTATAAGGACTTCGTGCGTCCTTATTTGTGATAATATAATATCACATAATCTGCCAAATTTCAACAGCCTTATGTAAAAACAGCAAAAAACATTTTTTTGCTTCTCTTTTTAATTTCCCACCGTTTTGCCTGTTGCACTCCAACCGCCTTGCCGTGGCTGCACCTCTGCCGCCGAGCAGAATTCTACACATATTACCGTCATTTTAAAAATCAGCTGCGCCGTCACGCCAAAAAACGCGGCCAACACCGCCGCCATTGAAATCGCACATATATTGCGTTCATTTTATCTGTGCTGTCTCTGCAAGTGTGGGCAGCAGAGCGCATCGCGTATGGATTTCAGCGTATACAGGCCAATTTTACAGGCGGGCAATTTTTGTGCTATTTTGCATTTTCCCGTGTTCTCTCTCCCCTGCCCGGCCACGGGGACGCTCCTTTGTGAAAACACCGCAGATTCCGGTACAAAAGTGTGGTATACTGCAAGATTTTGTGCTATACTGGATAAAAAATCAACACAGCCGGGCCGCGCCCGGCACAAAAGGGGCCACACATGAAAAACACCACCGAGGAAAAACGCGAGGCCATCCCCAACAGCGTCAGCCGGATGCTGCTGGCGGGCATCGGCGTACTTTTGCAGGTTTTATGGATCTTCTGGCTTGCCCTCAAGCTGAACGACTACTCCACCGCCATTCAGGTATGCACGTCGGTACTGACATTTTTGATTACGCTGCGTATATATGGGCTGCATATCAACTCCGCGTATAAAATTTCGTGGATCATTCTGATTTTGCTGTTTCCCATCTTCGGGCTGACCATCTATCTGCTGTTTGGCCGCAGCGGGGCCGTCAGCGTCATGCGCCGCCGCTTCGGTGAAAATTTGACGATGCTGCGCCGGTATCACGCACCCATTTTGCGGCAGCGCCGCGCCCTGCCCTACCCGGACCGCATCACCCGCAACCACGCCCGCTATTTGCAGGACTGCGCGGGCTACCCCGCCTATGACAACACCGATGTGACGTTCTACGGCGACACCTGCGAGGCGCTGGAGGCCCAGAAAACAGCCCTGCGCAGTGCGGAAAAGTTTATTTTCATGGAATACCACGCCATTGAGGATGCCTCCGCCTGGCAGGAGCTGGAGGATATTCTGGCCGAGCGCGCCGCCCACGGCGTGGAGGTGCGCGTATTTTACGACGACGTGGGCAGCATCGGGTTTATCAACAGCAAATTTGTCAAAAAGCTGGCGGGGCGCGGCATCCAGTGCCGCCGGTTCAACCCGGTCATCCCGATTTTGAACGTTTTTATGAACAATCGCGACCACCGCAAAATCACCGTTGTGGACGGGCGCGTCGGCTTTACCGGCGGCTACAATCTGGCGGAGGAGTACTTCAACCGCACCCACCCTTACGGCCAGTGGAAGGACAGCGGCATCCGGCTGGAGGGCGACGCCGTGCGCGGCCTGACGCTGATTTTCTTAGAGCTGTGGGGCGCAACGCAGAAGGCAGCCCCCGAGGTCGAGCGCTATCTGCCCGATGTGCCCTACACCGCGCGGGAGAATGCCGTGGTGCTGCCCTACGCGGACAATCCGCTGGACGACGAGGCCACCGGCGAGAACGTCTACCTGAACATGATCCGCAGTGCGAAGGACTACGTCTACATTACAACGCCCTACCTTATTTTAAGTGACGAGATGCAGCGCACACTGCGGCTGGCCGCGTCCAGCGGCGTTGATGTGCGGATCATCACGCCGGGCATCCCGGACAAAAAGCTGATCTTCTCGGTCACGCGCAGCTATTACGCCAGCCTTGCCAAGAGCGGCGTGCGCATTTATGAGTACGCGCCCGGGTTCATCCACGCGAAGCAATGCGTAGCCGACGGCACGGAAGCCGTTGTGGGTACGATCAATTTTGACTTCCGCAGCCTGTACCTGCACTTTGAGAACGCCTGCTGGTTCTGCGGCTGCAGCGCCGTGGCCGATGTGCGCCGCGATTTTGACGCGCTGTTCCCCGTCTGCCGCGAGGTCACGCAGGAGTACGCCGACACCCGCAGCCTGGCCGTGCGCGGCTGGGACTGCGTGCTGCGGCTGTTCAGCCCGCTGATGTGACGGGCTGTGCGCCGGGCGCGGCAAGTGGAATTTTCCCAAAGAAATCTGTACTATTTCACGTTGCAAACCGCCGCTGCGCGCCGTACAATAAAGACAAAATCCAGACTGTCAAATGAGGTGCATACCAATGGAGCATATAGCATGGAAGGGCCGCATCAAGCCCGGCTGCAAAGCGGAATATCAGCGCCGCCACGCGGAGATCTGGCCCGAGATGGTCGAGGTGCTGAAGGCTGCGGGCATCTGCAACTACAGCATCTTCTACTGTAACGACGAGCTGTTCGGCTACTATGAGTGCGCGAAGGGCGTTGCCTACGCCGAGAAGGTACAGGCCGAAAGCCCCGTTGTGGACCGCTGGAACGACTACATGAAGGACATTCTGGAGCTGGAAATGGACCCCGTGACCGGCGCCCAGCCCAAGCTGGAGCAGGTGTTCCGCTTGGATTAAACGCGCATAAGACAGCAAAGCCGCCCGTGTCAGGCTGACACGGGCGGCTTGTGTTTTTATGGCAGGTGCAGCGCAGGCGGTGTTGCCTTTAGGGTATTTACAACACGATGCGGAACGCGACGCGGTGCTCTCCTTCCCCGCTGACGCGGTAAGGCTCCTCCACATCGGTGCCCCAGCTGTCGATGCCGCCGACGCCGCGGGCTGCGCCCAGGATCGTTACGCTCGTGCGGCCCGTGGCGGGCAGCTCGGTGATGTGCTGGGCGGCCTCGATTTCCTGCGCAGTGTTGGGCAGTGCGCTGAAGGCAAACGGTGCGACGGCCTGTTCAATCGTCAGCGCAGCCGCCGTCTGGCCGCAGGCGTTGTGCTGCTCCAGCGTGAACTGACGGGTGTCCACATGCAGGCCGCAGTCCTGCGGGACGAGGGCCGGTTCAATGTGCGGCACCTCCTCATGGCAGCCAAAGACGCCGCCCTTGCAGCGATCCGGGTAGGTCTCGCCCGAAAGGCCGGTCCAGAGCGTGCGGGCCACGGGGGCAAACGTCTGGAATTTTACGCCGAAGCAGGGCAGCTCGGGCGCACCGGGCACGCCATGATAGACGGCCTCGACCAGCAGCGTGCCCTGCGGCTCCACGGTGTAGGTCAGCTCGGCCTTAGCGCCGGGCACGGTGGGCACACCGTAGGTATAGCGCACCTGCACACCGTCGGCGGATTTCTGCAAGACCGCAAAGCCAAGGTTCTGCAGGTAGACATCCGCCGCCAGCCAGGCCGCCGCTTTCTGCGGGAAGCCGCAGCCGCGGTCATTGTCGGTGGCGGCGCGCCAGAACGCCGGTCGCGGGGCGCGCCAGAGCCACTCGCTGCCGTTGACGGTCAGCGACGACGGCCCGGCCTCGCCCGCGGAAAAGAGAATTTCAAACCCGTCGCCCCTGACGCCGAGGTTGCCGTCGCCCTCGGTCACGGTCAACATGCCGGGCTTGCGGGCGGCCTGTGCTTTGGCCGCGTCGCGGTCCGCCCGGGCGGCGGCTGCGGCGTTGCGGGCATCGTGGGCGGCGCGGCGGGCGGGGGTGTCGTACCAGTAGCGCACGTCCTGCATGGCGGGCTTCTCGGCACCGTCGGCGTAGACAATGCCGTTGCCGCTGAAGTTGTAATCGGTGTTGCGGTCCGCAAAGTCGCCGCCGTAGCCCAGCACGCTGCGGCCAAGCGCGTCGGTGTGCCGGAGCGCCTGGTCCATGTAGTCCCAGATGAAGCCGCCCTGGTACTGGTCGAACTCGTCGGCCAAGCGCACATAGCTCTCCATGCCGCCCAGCGAGTTGCCCATATCGTGCATATACTCGCAGAGAATGAAGGGCTTCTTCGGGTGGGATTCGAGATACTCGCGAATTTCCCATGGCTTGGCGTACATCCGGCTTTCCATGTCGCTGATGGCGTCGAACGCGCGGCAGTGGAACACACCCTCATAATGCACGAGGCGTCCCGGGTCGTGGTCGTGGAAGAACTGCGACATGGCGAGAATATCCTCGCCCGCGTAGCTCTCATTGCCGCAGGACCAGATCAGGACGGCGGCGTGGTTCTTGTCGCGTTCAAACATGCTGCGGGCGCGGTCCACGACGCAGTCCTTCCACTCGGGCAGGCTGCCGGGCACGTTCCAGCTCGGCTCCACCGCGCCGAGCTTCTGCCAGCTGCCGTGGCTTTCAAGGTTCGTCTCGTCGATCATGTAGATGCCGTTCCGGTCACACAGGTCGTACCACAGGCTCTGGTCGGGGTAGTGGCAGGTGCGCACGGCGTTGATGTTGTTCTTTTTGAACACGGCCATGGCAGCGTGCATGTCGTCAGCACCGATGGCGCGGCCCCTGTCGGCGTTCCACTCGTGGCGGTTGACGCCGTTGAACACGACACGTTCCCCGTTCAGGCACATGACGCCGTTTATCATCTCAAAGCGGCGGAAGCCGATGTCGTAGGGCACAACCTCCTGCAAAACGCCGTCGGCATCGCGCAGGGTCAGTACGGCGTGGTAGAGCACCGGCGCAGCATGGCTCCATGGCTGGATGCCCTCGATCTCAATCGTATCACCCGCGGCGGGGCCCTCGTAGACGGCGTAGCCCTCGGGGTCGGTCACGACGAGGGCAGCCGACGCGCCGTCGGTCTCGCCGTCCAGCTTGACGAGGGGCGTCAGCAGGCCGGTGGTGTTGTCGGCGGCAAGGTCGGCCCTGAGCCAGATGTCGTTGATGTGGACCTTGGGCTTTGCGTACAGGTAGACCGAGCGGAAGATGCCCGAGAAGCGGAAGAAGTCCTGATCCTCGATCCAGGCGGCGCTGCTGCGCTTGTAGACCTCGACGCAGAGGCGGTTGTTCTCGTCCCGAATATACGGTGTCAGGTCAAATTCAGACGGGGTGAAGCTGTCCTCGGCATAGCCGACGAACTGGCCGTTGCACCACAGGTACATGGCCTGCTCCACGCCCTGAAAGCTGACGCAGATGCGCTGGCCGCGCAGGGACTCGTCCAGATCAAACTCTTTGACATAGCTGCCCACGGGGTCATCGTTCCAATCGACCTGCGGCGGGCGCAGGCAGCTGCGGCCATCCCACGGGTAGAGGGTGTTGGTGTACTGCAGCTGACCGTAGCCCTGCAGCTCGATGTGCCCGGGCACGCGGATGGTGCCGAAGCCGGACAGGTCGGCGTCCGGCTGCCAGAAATCCGCCGGGCGGGCGGCAGGGTTGGCGCTCCACGCAAAGCGCCATGCGCCGTCCAGTGACTGGCGCAGCGATGTCAGGCCGCTTTCGGCCTCGTCCAAGGTACGGCAGCAGAGATGGTCAGAGTGTGCGTCCAGCCGGTTCACAGCAAAGACGGTGGGGTCACTCAGCCAGCGAAGTTCAGGGGTCATAGGGATCTCTCCTTTACACAATCAGGTTCTTACCGTCATTCTGCCACAGGGCGCGCGGGGTGTCAATGGAAAGTTTCACGCAGATATTTTCCGTATTTTTTGCATCTTTACGGGAATTGTGCTGTGTTTAACACTTCGTGGCAGGATTTTTTGAGTTTTTCCGTTTTGTCTGGTGGCAGATTGTACGCTGCAGCACCAGATATAGCGGTGGCGGCAGGATTTTTGCGGGGTGGGTTGTTATAGTCGGCACACCTGGGGCGGCGTTTTGGGGTCATACTTCTTCTGTCTCCGCCTCCGCGGCGGCGCGCAGACGCTCCCGCACGGGGCGCAGGGCCTCGGGCAGAGCCTCGTCGGGCAGGTCGCTGATGCCCTCGGTGCTGCCGCGGGCGGCGGCGGTCTCATAGAACCAGCACTTGTAGTCCAGGGTGTCCATCGTCTGCTGCAATTCAGCCATGCGGGTCTCGAGCACGGTGCGCTGCTTGCGGAACAGCTCCAGCCGCCGGGCAATGGTCTCATCGCCCTGCATGGCCAGCTCGATGTATTCGCGGATGTCCTTGAGGGACATGCCGGTCTTTTTCAGGCACTCGATGATGCGCAGCCACTCGAAGTCCTTCTCCGTAAAAACGCGGATGCCGCCGGACGAGCGCCCGACGAAGGGCAGCAGCCCTTCCTTATCGTAATAGCGGATCGTCGATGCTGGCACACCCAGCCGCCGTGCCATCTCCCCCACTGTATAGGCCATGTGTTTTCCTCCTATGACTTAAACCAAGGTTTAACCTGTGTATCAGTATAGGACAAAAGGGCGGCGTTGTCAAGGCGGGCGGGGTCACCCGCGGTATTTCCCCCTCATCCGGCTGAACGGTTTCCTGTTCTTGCACACGCCGCGGGGCGTGCCGCCGCTCCCCTGCCCGCTTTTCTTTTATAGGGAAGGCTTTTTCTATTTTTTATTGACAAACGCGCGGTTTGTTTCTATCATGTTCATATAAGTAAGGGAGGGACCGCCACTATGCTGACCTATAACATGGACGTGGAGGAACGCAGCACCTGGCTGCGCGCCACCCCCGGCGCGGCGGCGCTGGCACAGCCGTTTTACTGCACCGAGGCCGGTAACTTTTATGGCCGTGCCCATTTTGCCACGGCCCGCACCGATAAGGAAAGCTTTCTGCTGTTTTATACGCTGTCCGGCTCCGGTCTGATCGAGCAGAACGACCAGCGCGTGGAGCTGCCCGCCGGCAGCGCCCTGCTGTTGAACTGCCGCACCCCGCAAAGCTACTGCACTGCCCCCGGGCAGGACCACTGGCACCACTACTGGGCGCATCTGGACGGCGCGGGCGTCGCCAATCTGGCCGAGGTACTGCAGCCGCAGGGGCGACTGTCCCCCGTTACGGTCAGTCGGCTGGAGATGCAGCCGCTGTTTGAGTCACTGGCCACCGAGTGGGAGCACGGCGCTGCCGCACAGATCGAGATCTGCTTGGCCCTGCACCGGATGCTGGCCCTGATGGCCCGCCAGCTGCTGGCCGGGGACGAGAGCCGCTCCAATCGCACCTTGATCGAACAGGCCGCCGAGTACATCCGCCAGCACTATGCCGAGCCGCTGTCGCTGGACAGCCTGCTGGCCCAGACACCGGTGAGCAAGAGCTGGTTCCTGCGGCTGTTCCGCCAGTACATGGGCACGACGCCCTACAATTTTTTGCTGTCCACGCGGATCACACGCGCCAAGGAGCTGCTGGTGCTGACGGATTTCTCCGTCTGCGAGATCGCGCACCAGGTCGGCTTTGGGGATGAGAGCAACTTCTCGACCCGCTTTACCGCCATGGTGGGCCAAAGCCCCCAGCAGTACCGCAAAAGTGCAATGAAGCCCGCGGAAAACTGAATAATGGGAAAGAAGGCATTTGTATGTTGAAAACCGAACGCATGGACCGTATCCGTGCTGCCCTGCGCGCGCAGGGACTGACGCAGATGATCGTCTGCGACCCCAAGAGCGTGTGGTATCTGACCGGCGTCGCCGTGGAGCCCTATGAGCGTCTACTGGCGCTCTACCTGCCCACCGAGGGCGAGCCGGTGCTGTTTTTGAACAGACTGTTCAATGTGCCCGAGCCGCCGTGCAGGACCGTCTGGCACACCGACACGGACAAGCCCGTGGCGCAGATCGCCGAGGTCGTGGACGCGGACAGGCCGCTGGGCATTGACAAGGAGTGGCCCGCTAAGTTTCTGATCCCGCTGATGGAGACCCACCCCTGTATGCAGGTCGTGCTGTCCAGCGACTGCGTGGACGACTGCCGCGCCTGCAAGGACGCCGAGGAGCAGGCCCTCATGCGCGAGGCGTCCCGCATCAACGACGCGGTAAACGAGGCCGCGAAGCACTATATAAAGGCCGGCATGACCGAACGCGAGGTCGCCGAGTTTATCGACGCGCAGTTCCGTGCCCACGGCTGCGAGGGGCCGAGCTTTACGACGATCGTCTCCTTTGGTGCCAACGCCGCCGACCCGCACCATGAGCCGGACGACACCGTGTTAAAAGAGGGCGACTGCGTGCTGTTTGACATGGGCTGCGTGAAGAGCCGCTATTGCAGCGACATGACCCGCACCTGGTTCTGCGGCCAGCCCACTGAAAAGCAGGCCGCCGTGCACGATCTGGTGCGCCGCGCGAATGAGGCTGCCGAGGCGCTCATCAAGCCCGGCGTGCGCCTGTGTGAGCTGGATGCCGCCGCGCGCGACCTGATTACGGAAGCGGGCTACGGCGCGTATTTCAACCACCGTCTGGGGCATTTCATCGGCCAGACCGACCACGAGAAGGGCGACGTCAGCAGCGCGAACACCGCCGTAGCCAGACCCGGCATGATCTTTTCGATTGAGCCGGGCGTCTACCTGCCCGGCGAGTTCGGCGTCCGCGTGGAGGACCTCGTCCTGGTGACCGAGACCGGCTGCGAGGTGCTGAACAGGAACGATAAGCATTGGGATGTGGTGGGGAAATAACTGCCGCCATCCCTGCCTCCCCTTGAGGGGAGGTGGCCCCGCAGGGCCGGAAGGGTGGCTGGCAGCCGACCTATAAAAGGGTTGTTGCGGCCCACCCCTCACCGCCTGCGGGCGGAGCTCCTCTCAAGGGGAGCCTAAAGAATTTCAGAGAGGTGTACGCTTGAAAAAACATCTGTTCCGTATCATTGCCGTCCTGTCCGCCGCGGTCCTGCTGGCGGGCTGCACGGCGTCGCGGCTGCGGCTGGGGGCTGCGGCTGCAGGCGGCGTGTACAATGCGTTTGGTACCGCCATGGCCGCCCAGAACAGCACCATCGAGGTCAAACAGACCGCCGGGTCCGCCGCCAACCTGCGGCTGCTGGCGGGCGGCTATTTACAGCTGGCCGTTGCCCAGTCCGACATGGCGCAGGATGCCTACGACGGCAGCGGCGTCTTTGCCCACGAGAGCACCGAGCGCAGCTTCAGCGCCGTGGCTGCCCTGTATGAGGAGGCCGTGCAGGTCGTTGTCCGGGCCGACTCCGGCATTACGACGCTGGAGGAACTGCAGGGCTGCACGCTCAGCGTCGGCGAGGAGGAATCCGGCACCGAGCAGAACGCCTGGCAGGTTTTAGCCGCCTGCGGCCTGAACAACCGCCTGGTGCATACTGTAAACCTGAACTACACCGACGCTGCCGCCCGGCTGGCCGACGGCACGATCGACGCGATGTTCGTCACCGCCGGTCTGCACGCCGACGCGCTGGAGCAGCTGGCCGAGACCTGCTCCATCCGTCTGCTCTCCGTCGATGGGGGTGTCGGTGCGCGGCTGCTGGCGGCCTACCCGGCCTACCGCGCCTGCGTTATCCCCGCCGGGACCTACGCCGGTCAGGGTGAGGACGTCTGGACCGTCAGCGTGCAGGCGCTTCTGCTGGCGTCGAACGCGCTGTCCGACGAGACCGTCCAAAGGCTGACTGCCCGGTATTTTGACAGCGTGGACGCCGTGGCCGCCGCCGTGCCGGTGCCGCTGGTGACCGACCCCGCCGTGGCCGCCGCGCAGAGCGTTATCCCCTACCACACCGGGGCCGCTGCGTACTACACCGCGCAGGGCATCACCCCCGCAGGGCCGGAGACGGGCGCGTCCCCTGAACAGGAGGCCGCCGCATGATCATCTCATTGGATATGTACCAGACGCTGTTTGCGGCGGTCTGCGTGCTGATGCTGGGCCGCTTTTTGAAGGCGCGCATCGGCTTTCTGGAAAAATTCTGCATTCCCGCGCCGGTCATCGGCGGCGTGCTGTTTGCCGTTTTCACCTGTCTCTGCTATGTGACCGGCATTGCCGAGTTTGAATTTGACGACATTTTAAAGGAAGTCTGCATGGTGTTCTTCTTCACCTCGGTAGGCTTTCAGGCCAACCTCAAGGTGCTGAAAAGCGGCGGCAAATCGCTGATCCTCTTCTTGGGGCTGGTCATTGCGCTGATTTTGTGCCAGAACTTCCTCGCCGTCGGGCTGGCGGATCTGCTGGGCATCTCGCCGTTGATCGGTCTGTGCACCGGTTCCATCCCGATGGTCGGCGGCCACGGCACGGCGGGCGCGTTCGGCCCCGTGCTCGAGGACTTCGGCGTTGCGGGCGCGACCACGCTCTGCACGGCGGCGGCCACCTACGGCCTGATCGCGGGCAGCGTCATGGGCGGCCCGACGGGCCATCTGCTTATTGAGCGCCGCAAGCTGCTGGACACCGTTGTGCCCGAGGACGACAGCCTGCTGGTGGAGGAAGAGATCAAGCACGAGCGCCACACCAGCATGTACCCGGCTGCTGTGTTCCAGCTGATTATCGCCATCGGCATCGGCACGTTCATCTCCAAGGCGCTGGCCATGACCGGGCTGACGTTCCCCATTTATATCGGCGCGATGATCGCTGCGGCGTGTATGCGCAACATCGGCGAATTCACCCACAAATTCACGACCCACATGGGCGAGATCAACGACATCGGCGGCATCAGCCTGTCGCTGTTCCTGGGCATTGCCATGATCACGCTGAAGCTGTGGCAGCTGGCCGCGCTGGCGCTGCCGCTCATCATCCTGCTGGCGGGCCAGACGCTGCTGATTTTCCTGTTCACCTACTTTGTGATTTTCAACATCATGGGCCGCGACTATGACGCTGCGGTCATTGCAGCGGGCGTCTGCGGCTTTGGCATGGGCGCGACGCCCAACGCCATGGCCAACATGCAGGCCCTGTGCGAAAAGTATGCCCCGTCGGTCAAGGCGTATCTGCTGATCCCGCTGGTAGGCAGTCTGTTTGCGGACTTCCTCAACAGTCTGGTCATCACCTTCTTTATCAACTTTATCTAATTGGGAGGTCCTTCTGATGTTCCGCAAGCTGCGCGAGGCGCTGAAAAAGCAGCGCTACCGTGTCCACAGTGACGACGTTGCCCTGCCCGAGGTCTACACCGGCCAGGTCGCCCACAGCGACGCCCCCGAGACCCCGGAGAAGCACAAGTCCATCAACTATGAAAACGTCGCCATCCCGGAGGTTCATATTCCAAAGAAGAAGCCCTGAAGCCTTCTCCCCCTGGGGGAGAAGGTGTCCCCGCAGGGCCGGATGAGGGGGAGAGCTTGCCGCGGTTGCCCGCAAACGGGTTGCCACAGAGGGTTCGGCCCTCATCAGTCACCTTCGGTGACAGCTTCCCCCGATGGGGAAGCCTTTTTGTACAGCAAAACGCCCCTGGCCGTTCGGTCAGGGGCGTTTTGCCCGTAATGTTAGTCGAGGAAGTTCTCGTTGAGGGTGACACCGAAGTCGTGGGCAATGGCGCGCAGGTCATCGTCGGTGATGGTCTGGCGGATCAGGCCGCCGCCCATGGACAGGACCTTGACGTAGATCTCGGCACTCTTTTCAATCGTGTGGGCGAGGCCGAAGGTGATGTCAAAGTCAGGGCCGGAGGCAAACAGGCCGTGCTGTGCCCAGATAGCGGCCTGATAGGTTTTCATCTTCTCGGAGGTTGCCATGGCGATGTCCGCGCCGCCCGGGACCATCCAGGGGCAGACGCCGACGCCCTCGGGGAAAACGACGGGGCACTCGGTAGCGCTCTGCCACAGGGCGCGGGAGAAGTCACGGTCCGTCAGCGGCAGGATGTAGGTCAGCGCAATGACGTTGGTGGCGTGGCAGTGATAAATAACGCGGTTCGCGCCGTTGGTAGCGGCCTTGCGGACGCTGTGGTTCATGAAATGGCTGGGGAACTCGGACGTCGGGCGAGCGCCGTCGGCCAGACCCCAGACGATGCGCCAGCTGTCGCCCTTGTCGTTGATCTCCACAATGCCGATGC
>OGYR01000299.1_pt1 | contig 35452 bp, 30 predicted proteins | sample 1576661 | NCBI WGS metagenome assembly OGYR01 (sample SAMEA3541490, study PRJEB24748) | human gut metagenome | biome: human gut; feature: human-associated habitat; material: faeces | place: China | collected 2012
CTTGGCTAATCTGCGCCTAAATTCTTATTGGATAGCTTCTGGTTCCAACGAACCGCCAATTTTTAGAAAGGTATGAGGCCTACCGTGATGCCTGTGTACAGACCAGCCGCGAGCTCTATTCTGCGTTCTTTCCGGGCCAGCGGTAAGCGCCACTTGCTGCTGACCGGCGGGCGTGGCAGCGGCAAAACAACGCTGCTGCGCGCACTTATGCCATTCCTCTGCCCCGATGCCCCGATGCTTCTCACCGCTGCCGTCCCGGGCAGATGGGTCGAGATGCGCGATACAGCCGCCGGGGCAGCGGCGGTCATCGGCCGGTTTGATGCCGCCCTGCCCCCCGGTGAAAACCGGATGCGCCCCGTACCGGCCGGCTTTGCCGCCGTGGGACTGCCCGCCCTGCAGCGGATGGCGGCAGCCGGCGGCTGGGCCGTGCTGGACGAGCTTGGCTATCTGGAGAGCGGCTGCACGGATTTTCAACAAAGCGTGCTGGATCTGTTGAAAGTCTGCCGCGTTCTCGCGGTGGTCCGCAAGCAGGACACCCCGTTCCTGCGCGCGCTCTGCGCCAACCCGGACGCCTTTGTGTACGATCTGGACTGCCCTGTGCCGCCGCTGGGCTGCATCGTCATGGCCTCGGGGCTGGGGCGGCGGTTCGGCGGCAACAAGCTGATGGCCGAGCTGAACGGCCGGCCGCTGGCCGCCCATGCGCTGGCGCTGGCCGCCGCACCAGTGTTTGCCGGGCGCATTGCCGTGACCCGCTCGGCCGAGGTCGAGGCCCTCTGCCGCGCAGAGGGTTTCCCCGTGCTGCGCCATGCCGAGCCACGCCGCAGCGATACGGTGCGCCTTGGCCTGACCGCGCTGCTGGCGCAGCAGCCCGACCTGCAGGGGTGTGTGTTTCTGCCGGGGGACCAGCCCTGCCTGACCCGCCAGACGCTGGAGGCGCTGGCGATCGGTGCCGCGCCGGACACGATCCGGCGGCCGGCCGCACCCGACGGCACACCGGGCAGCCCTGTGCTGTTCGGTAGGGATTATTTTGCTGCCCTCCTTCACCTGCCGCAGGGCTGCGGCGGCAGCGCCGTGCTGCGCGCCCACCCGCAGGCGATCCGCCTGCTGCCCACCCCCGCCGCCGAGCTGCGGGACATCGACACCCGCAGCGACCTTGAGGCGCTGCGCGGGGGCAAGGGGTAATGCCGTATTTTTGATTTATGGCAATACCGCATAATCCTAAGTGCCGATACGGCGAGCGAGGTGCGGCAGCCGCTAAGCCAAAAGCGCAGATAATACTGGATGCTGCAAAGGTGAGCGCCGCCAGCGGCGGATGCAGCGAACCGAAGCAGGGGCAGCGGTCGCAGAGTGCGAGGGGCTTTTGCCCCCGAAGCACGATGCGGGTACCGCAACCCGACATTATCGAGCATTTTGGCAACGCAGATGCCGTGCCGCAGCCGCCCTACCCTGTACTCTACACCTTATCCCCGGACGGTTGCACCGCCCATGTTCCGGACTTCCCCAAAATCGTCATCACTGCATCAACATTAGATGCCGCCCTGCTGGAAGTCAAGCAGCAAATCCAAAAAGCCCTGCGCCAGTACAAGAACCCGCCCATTCCCACAAAACAAGAACAAATTGTCGTACCGCAGAACAGCGTGTTGGTACTCGTCAAAGCGAGCTGACTACGCTGACCGCTCCTATTTTTCCCTGCCAACTCCGCAAAATTTATCCACAAAAAGCGCCCGGGCGGTTGAAAAGTTCAATCGCCCGGGCGCAGTCTTTTTATCGTCTTGGGGTTATTGGGGGGAAAATCCGCGAAACTTATTTCATAACTTCTTCAACGCTGACCTTGCGGTTCTCGCGCAGAGAAAGGGTAGCTGCGTCTGCGGTGGCGATAGCTGCACGGGCAGCTTCACCGGTCATCAGCGGCTTGAACTCATCCGGGATGGGATCACCGTGCATCACACCATTGAAGAACTCCATCTCTGCGTTCATGATGCTGTTCAGCCACATCGGCGGCTTTTTGCCGGGATGGCCGTACTGGATAGCGCCATCCATCTCGGTGCTGTGGTAGATGCGGGTACGGTCATCATCGATTTCCTTGTTCGCGTGGACGCAGTAATGCTCTTCGGTACCATCGGCCAGCTTGACCGTCATGCCGACATTGCACATATCGATGCGAATGGCGCCCTTGGTGCCCTGAATCAGGACGTAATGCTCAGGCCAGTGGAAGGCAGAACCATACTCGACGATGGCGTAGGTGTTGTTGCCGAACTCCAGATTCAGGAACAGCATATCGTCCTCATCGCCAAACTCAGGGCCGGAGTGGGCAACATTGCCGCCGGTCATGGTAACACGGGTTGCAGGTCCCATGATGAACTGGATGCAGTCCAGCTCATGGATGTGGTGATACAGATGGCCGCCGGACTTGGAGCGGATCTTCTTCCAGCTGATAGAGGGCTGCGGCTCCTCCCAGCCGTTACGGGCGGAGTGGGCATACAGCACCTTGCCGATGCGGCCTTCCTGAATGAACTTTTTGGCAAGGCGGACGCCGTGGAAGAAGTTCATGACGTGACCAGCCATAAAGACCACATTATTTTCCTTGCAGGTGTTGACCATCTCATCGCAGTCTGCATAAGAAAGGGCAATGGGCTTCTCGCAGAAAACATTCTTGTGGTTGCGGGCAGCTTCCAGCACCGGTTCCTTGTGCAGATAGTTGGGGGTTGCCACGATAACGGCGTCCACATCCGGACGGGCGCAGATGCTTTCCAGACTGGACTCATTGTCGCAGCCAAGTTCGGCGGCGATGGCAGCGCCGTTTTCGGGATCATAGACGGCAACGATCTTTGCCCCCTCTTTAGTTTTCATGATGCGCCCCAGTTCAGCGCCAAAGTAGCCTGTACCTACGATTGCATAACCTACGGTTTTCATACTGTAAAACTCCTTTTATACTTGTGTTGTTTTTACTTGACAGCGCCGTCGGACAGGCCGCCGGCCATCTTATTTTGGATAAAGCAGAAGAAGATGATGGAGGGAACGACCACGATAGCGCAGGCAGCCATCAGGGAACCCCAGTTCAGGATATCGGCACCCTCCAAGGTCTTAACGGCAACCGAGATCGTAGTTTTGTCGGAGCTGCTCATCAAAATCATGGAGTAGAGGTATTCATTCCATGCATTGATAAAAACATAGATCGCAGTGGCAACAATACCGGGAGAAACCAGCGGCAGCACGATCCGGATAAAGACCTGCAGCTTGTTGGCTCCATCAATGCGGGCTGCTTCCTCAATACCGATGGGCACAGTCTTGAAGAAGCCGACCAGCATCCACACGGCGTAAGGAACGCTGAACGAAAGGTAAACCAGCATCAGGCCGATACGGGTATTGGTCAGGTTCAGCTTGGCCATAACCATGGCATACGGGATGACCAGCATGATGGAGGGGAACATATAGGTAGTGACCAAGATCTTGGTCATTACATTGCCCAGCTTGGGGAAGAAGCGGACGACGCCGTAGGCTGCCAGCGAGGAAATGATGATGGCTACCACCGTGGTGCTGCCCGCAATGATAAGGCTGTTGCGAATATTGACGGTGAATTTCAGGGTGAACAGGACCGTTTTAAAATTTTCCAGTGTCCATTGGATAGGCCAGATCTTTGTGGGGTTGTTCAGCATCTCGCTGCTGCTTTTAAAGGCAGAAACCAGCAGCCACAGCAGTGGGAACACAGCCACGATTGACAGAAGGATCAAATAGACATTGGAAACTATATCGCCGAAGCGTCTTCCTTTTTTCATGCCCGATCCTCCTTTTCCCAATGTGTGATAACTGCAAAATAGATAAGGCAAACCGCAATAAGGAATGCAAGCAGAATGATCGATGCTGCAGATGCGCGGCCAACAAGCTTGTTCGTCCAGCCAAGGTCATAGATGTACAACGGCATCGTGGTTGTCATACTGGCCGGTCCACCGGCAGTGGTCATGAAAATGATATCGAAGTTGTTGAACACCCAGATGGTGCGCAGCACGACCAGCAGGCCGACAACGACTTTGATGTGCGGTACGGTAATGTGGATAAAGGACTGCCAGGAACTTGCACCATCGATCAGGGCGGCTTCGTACTGATCCTGCGGCACGGTCTGCAAAGCAGCGTAGACATTGACCATGATCATGGGGGCACCGAACCAGATGTTAATGAACACCAGCGTGGGCAGCACCAGTTTAGGGTCGCTCAGGAATTGCAGCATCCCCTCGGACAAGCCCAGCTTCATCAGCATAGTGGGGATATAACCCTGAATGCCGTTGAGCATCCATTTCCATACCAGTGCGATAGCAATGGAGGGAAACGCCCAAGGGATGATCATACAGATGCGGTAGATGGGGCGTGCTATGGGATTGCGGATGCGGTTCAGAGCCAGTGCTGCAGAGAAACCGATCAGGATCTGACCGGTGAGACTGAAGAAAGTCCAGACAAGCGTCGTTAGGAACGCCTTGCCGAATGCAGGATCCGTAAAGATTTTTATGTAGTTGTCGATCCCTTTTAATGCGTATGTTGACTTTATCAAGGTCTTGTTTGTAAAGCTGTACAGCAAGGTCGAGCACAGCGGGTATACCAGCAGACAGAGAACAACCAGCATAGCAGGGGCCACAAACAGCCAGCGTGTAAGGTTACGGTCCTTTTTCGCCGGTCTGGATTGTGGAGTGCGCGTAATTTCTTTCAATATAGTATCCTCCCGGTCATTTTTGCCACAAAGAAAGCGGGGAGGGTGGGTCCTCCCCGCCTAACGTGAAGCTATCAGCTGATCATCGTATCAAAGATGTCGTTGAGTTTATCCTCAGCAGCTTTGGCAGCCGTTTCCACATCGGTGCCGTTGGTGATGATATCTTGGAACATTTCCTCGATAACACCCTGAGAGGTCAGATAGCTGGCCTGTGCGCTGGGGCCGTGCTCAAAGCCGATGGCATGGCCTTCATCAACGGCAGTCTGGATCACATCCACGCAGTCGGAGTATGGTATCGCCGTGATGGCCGCCAGATCACCGACGCCATCCTTTACGCCCAAAAGCACTTTGACGAGATCCTGCTGCGCTGCGCTGCCATGGATGAGACCGTCAGCGACGATGCCCAGAGAGCCGGCGGTCAGGACTACAAGGATATCGTCAACGCCGCCTGGCGGCACACCTTTGCCGCGCACAAGCTTATCGCCACGCCCAAGGGCGAGATGGCATTCCTCTCCAAGGAGAACGATTCCAACGGCTGCATCGGCACGGTGGATGTGAGCTACCCCTCCATCCCGCTGTTCCTGTACTACTGCCCCGAGCTCGTCAATGCCCTCTGCCGCCCGGTGCTGGAATTTGCCTCAATGCCGGTTTGGGACTGCGATTTTGCCCCGCATGATGTCGGCCGTTACCCGCTGGCCACCGGCCAGGTTTACGCTGCCCGCAAACCCATTGGTCGCACGGCCAGCCACCCGCCGTACTACCTGTACCCTGCCGGTACGGATGTGTGGGATCCGCGCTACCAGATGCCGGTGGAAGAGTGCGGTAATATGCTGATCATGCTGGAGGCCGCCCGCGCCTTTGGCGCGGACAAGGCACTGGCCGATCAGTACCGCTCGCTGCTGGACAACTGGGTCAAGTATCTGGTACAATACGGTGAGGACCCTGCCGAGCAGCTGTGCACCGACGACTTTGCCGGGCACCTGGCACACAACGTCAACCTGGCCGCCAAGGCCATTGTGGGCGTGGCCTGCTATGCCCGCCTGACCGGCAACGAGAGCTGCACCGCCCAGGCCAAGACGATGGCCGCCCACTTGCTGGAAAGAATCGGCGATAAGGGCAACACCCCGCTGACACTGGACGGCCAGGGCTGGAGCATGAAGTACAATCTGCTGTGGGACAAGGTGCTGCACCTCGGCCTGTTGCCCGACAGCTTCTACGCTGCCGAGACCGCCAGCTATCTGCCGCGCATCAACACCTACGGCCTGCCGCTGGATTCCCGCGCGGACTACACCAAGTCCGACTGGATCTGCTGGACCGCCCGCATGGCGGACGACCCGGCCGTGCGTGACGCGCTGATTGCGCCGGTTGCCAAAGAGCTACACGAGACAACGTCCCGCGTACCGTTCTCTGACTGGTACGACACGAAAACGACTCGGTTCGTGGCCTTTATCGGCCGCAGCGTGCAGGGTGGACTGTTTGCACTGATGCTGTGATTTTCCCCTAGCCGCGCAGGGCAGACGTCCCGCGCGGCTGTTCGTGATTTGCAAGCGGCTTTACTCCGTAGCGGCGCACCTATGTGTACGCCCGCAGCCCGCTTGCCACGCAAGGCGGGCGCACACGCAGGTGCGCCCCTACATATACCGAACAGGAGGTTTCCCATGAGAATTTACGCGTTTGCTGATGAAGCATCCCCCGCCATCGACGGCCAGATTGCGGCGATGCGCCGCAATGGGCTGAACGGTCTGGAAATCCGCGGGGTAGACGGCGAGAATGTCTCTACCATTTCCCTGGAAAAGGCCAAAGAGGTGCGCCGCAAGCTGGACGACGCGGGGCTGTGTACCTGGTCCATCGGCTCGCCCATCGGCAAGATCGATATTGAGACCGGCGATTTTGCCGCCCACCTTGAGCAGCTGCGCCACACGCTGGAAGTTGCCCAGGTGCTGGGCGCAAAGCGGCTGCGGATGTTCTCCTTCTACATCCCCGTAGGCAAGGATCCCGCCGACTACCGCAATAGGGTCATCGACCAGGTGGGCGAAATGCTCCGCGTGGGCGAGGGCAGCGGCGTGCTGTTCTGCCACGAAAATGAGAAAGGTATCTACGGTGATATCGCCTCCCGTTGCCTTGACCTGCACAAAGCGTTCCCCCAGATGCGCGGCGTGTTCGACCCCGCCAACTATGTGCAGTGCGGTCAGGAGACGTGGAGCGCCTGGGAAGAGCTGAACCCCTACATTGACTACCTGCATATCAAAGACGCATTGGCCGACGGCAGCGTTGTGCCCGCTGGCAAGGGTCTGGGCAACGTCAAGCGTATTCTGGACGCCTACCGCGCTCAGGGCGGTGAGGACGTGACCGTGGAACCGCACCTGCAAGTGTTTGAGGGACTGAAAGATCTGGAACAGGACGGCAATACCAGCCATGTGGGCGGCTACCGCTATCCCAGCAGCGATGCCGCCTTTGACGCCGCCTGCAACGCCCTGAAGGAGTTTTTGTAACATGGAGCTGCACCTGCCGCCGAAACCGCAGCCCGTTGTCGGCCCTGGGGAATTTCAATTTGCCGCCGTGGGGCTGGAACACGGCCACATCTACGGCATGACAAACGGCCTGCTGGAAGCCGGTGCAACACTGGCCGCTGTTTGGGATGAAGACCCGGAAAAAGTTGCCGCCTACCGCCGCACTTTTCCCCAGGCGCGGGCAGCGGCCAACTTGGACGAGCTGCTGGCCGACCCGGATATTCAGCTTATCGCCAGTGCCGCCATCCCCAGCGAGCGCTGCCTCCTTGGTCTGCGGGTGATGGCCGCCGGGAAAGACTATTTTGTTGACAAAGCGCCAATGACGAGCCTGCCCCAGCTGGAAGCAGCCCGCCGCGCTGTGGCCGAGACTGGCCGCAAATACATGGTCTACTACTCTGAACGGCTGCACAGCGAAGCCGCCACGCTGGCAGACTATCTTATCAAACAGAACACGATTGGCCGTGTGCTGCACGTTGAGGGCTTCGGCCCACACCGCTTGGGCGGCCCGCGCCCGGCCTGGTTTTACGAGAAAGCGCGGTACGGCGGCATTTTGTGCGATATCGGCAGCCACCAGCTGGAACAGTTTCTCTACTTTGCCGGGGTCGAGAATGTCGACATCACCTTTGCCCGCAAGGCCAACTACGCCCACCCCGCCACGCCGGAGTTTGAGGATTTCGGCGAATGCACCGCCACCGCCGCCAACGGCGTGAGCGGGTATTTTCGGGTAGACTGGTTCACGCCAGACGGCCTGCGCAACTGGGGCGATGGCCGGACGTTCATCACCGGCACAGACGGTTACATCGAGCTGCGCAAGTTCATCGACCTGGCCGCCGGCGAAAAGCGGGAGAACATGGTCTACTGGGCTAACCGGCAGAGTGAGTTCAGCACGAATGCCACCGGCAAGGTGGGCTGCCCTTTCTTTGCCCTCATGGCAGAAAGAATGCACGCGCACCGGCAGGCCGCACAGCCATTGCAGCAGATCCAGCTGGTGGGGGCACTGGTTCAGCAGCACACCGCCGCCCTCACCGGCCCAGGTCGCACGCCATGCACCGGAGTCATAATAAAACTGGGTGCGATACCAGTCGGTGACGATCCAGTTCACGCGCTTGAGCTCACCCAGTTCGCCCGCGTCCAGCATCTCCTTCATCTTGCGGTAGACGCAGTTGGTGCGCTGGTTGAACATCATGCCAAAGGTCAATTCAGGGTGCTTGTCGGCCTCGGTGATCATCTCCCGCACCTGTAAGGTGTAGACGCCCGCGGGCTTCTCGCACATGACGTGCTGCCCGGCCCGGAACGCCTCGATGGCCAGCGTGGGATGCTGGTAGTGCGGCACGGCGATGAGAACCGCGTCGCAACATTTGGCGGCGATAAGGTCGCTGCCCTCGGTGAAAATGCGGGCATCGGGCAGTTTTTCGGCAGCCCACTGGCGGCGGCTCTCCTTGCGGTCGGCCACGGCCACAATCTCGATATTCGGGCATTTTCCGTCCAGGACATTTTGGATGTGGGCGGAGGCAATGTTGCCCGCGCCGATGATGCCAAGTCGAAGTTTCATTGACAGTTCCTCCTACAATCTTGCCCGGAAAAGGGCACAGCTTTCTCGCTTTGATTGTAGCACGCGCCCCATCCCCAACTCAATGCAAAAAACCTATGTCTGAAATTTGGACTTTTTCGACAGACGTGAATCCGCAGTGATTCACGCCCGGGGATGTATGAACTTGTATGCGCGCCATGATAGCCACCGCAGCTACTTAAACAAGCACTTTTGTGTACCGGGAAAGATTTTATTAAAGAAATTAGAACCGCACACCTTGCAGGAGTTTTACAACTACAAATTCCGCGAGGAAGGCTTATCCCCCAAGACCTTGCGCAACTACCATATGGCACTGCATAAATGCTTACAGCAAGCCGTGAAAGAACGTCTGCTGATTTACAACCCCTGCGATGCCGTGACCTTGCCCAGCGGAGAGAAACCCGAAGTCGTAGTCTTTACCAACGACCAGCAGCGGGCGTTGGTGCAAGCCAGCTACCGCCACCGCTATGGCGTGTTTATCCGCTTAGACCTGTGTACAGGGTTACGCATGGGGGAGTTGCTAGCACTGAAATGGGAAGATATTGATTTCAGTACCGCCCAGCTTCACGTCAGGCGTACCATCAACCGCCTTGCCAAGTGCGAAGCCCACGACGGCGAAAACAAAACCGAAATCGTATTCGGTACACCCAAAACGAAAAACTCCCGCCGCATGATTCCGCTGACCCGCACAATGGCAGACGAGCTTGCCTGCTGGAAACAACAGCAAGCACAGGACAAGATTCGGGCAGGGGATACGTACACCGACGAGGGATTCATCGTCACCAACGAGTTTGGACACTACTTTGAGCAGAAAACTTTCAAGGATTACTACGACCGCCTGTTGAAGGATGCCGACATCGGACACTTTACCTTCCACGCCCTGCGACATACCTTTGCCACCCGTGCGCTGGAGCGCGGCATGGATTACAAAACACTGTCGTCCATCCTCGGTCACTACTCGGTAGCGTTCACAATGGACACCTATGTCCACAGTATGGACGAACACAAACGGCGCGAAATGGACAAGATGGACGATATGTTCGGGATGCAGTACAGTATCTCGGTTGAAAACCAGCCGTATCCTGTGCTTTGCACCTTATCCACGGATGGCTGCACTGCCCATGTTCCCGATTTTCCAAAAATTGAAGTGCAGACCCCTACATTGGATGTTGCCCTGTTCGAAGTCAAACAGCAAATCCAAAAAGCCCTGCGCCAGTACAAGAACCCGCCGATTCCCACAAAGCAAGAACAAATTGTCGTACCGCAGAACAGCGTGTTGGTACTCGTCAAAGCAGGGTAACGCCACTGAATAGTTTTCAACGCTCCCAGTGCGTCTGTTGAAATTTCCAGCAGGCGCACTATCTTGTGTTTACTTTTGCGCTTTTATCTGTTATGATTAAAGCGCGAAAGTTAGGTGAAGTGTATGACAAAATTTGAACAACTTGATTCCATGCTGGAACAGGGGAACGGCTACATCACGACCCGCGCGGTTACAGCGCAGGGCATCTCAAAGCCCTATTTTGCCGAATACGCCCGCAGCCGAGAACTGGAGCGTGTCGCGCATGGCGTATACCAATCACGCGATGCATGGCCGGATGATATGTATGTTCTCCACCTGCGCAACAGCAATATCATTTTTTCCCACCAGTCGGCGTTGGCGCTCCACGGTATGATGGAGCGCGAGCCGCACCACATCTATGTTACGGTCAAACAGGGTTACAACGCCACACATCTGCGCAAGCAGGGCGTGATTGTGCATACAGTTTCCCCGGAGATTTTCACACTGGGGCTGACCTCTGCCACTACCACTTTTGGCAATACCGTTCCCACTTATGACCGTGAGCGCACACTCTGCGATGTCATTCGCCAGCGGGGTGCTATGGATGTGCAAACCTACCAAACTGCCATCCGCGAGTATATGCTGCACGGCCACAAAAACCTGCGTCACCTCATCCAGTGCAGCCGCGCACTGAAAGTTGAGGATAACGTAAGACGATACTTGGAGGTGTTTTTATTATGATCAAGACCTCACGACAGCTGAAGGATAAAATCAAAAATCTGGCGCACGGCGACAGCTTGAAATCGCAGACTCTGCTGCGCACCTACATGATGGAACGCTTTTTAGAGCGTCTCGCCGTTTCTCAGTACAACAGCCATTTTGTACTGAAAGGCGGGATGCTGGTTTCTTCAATGGTCGGCCTCCAACAGCGTGCCACGATGGACATTGATACCACCGTAGTCGCCTTGCCGCTGACATTGGAGGATGCTACACGGACGATTCAAGAAATCATCAATATCGACCTGCCGGACGGCGTGGTTTTCAGCATTACCAATGCAGAAAGCATTATGGAAGAACATGACTATCCCGGCTTGCGTTTCACGCTGATTGGTACGCTTGACGGTCTGCGGCAGAAAGTAAAAATCGACATATCCACCGGCGATGCCATCACTCCGCAAGCCATTGAATATCGGTATCCGCTTATGTTTGAGAACCGCAGTTTGCAGATTATGAGCTACAATCTCGAAACGCTGCTTGCCGAGAAACTGGAAACCATCATGTACCGTGGCACAAGCAATACACGGATGCGCGATTTTTACGACATTTATATGCTAACTGGGAAACCCGGCATTGCAATCAACGACGCGACCTTGTATCGTGCATTCCTCGCAACCAGCAACACACGCCGCACGACTGGATTTATCCCGCAATTTGCAGCCATCCTTGAATCCGTAGAATCCAATGGCGAAATGCAGAAAATTTGGAACAAGTTTTGCAATGACAACGACTATGTCCTCGAACACGACTGGCACAAAATCATGGCATCCGTAAAAATCATGGAAAGCCGGCTAGAGCAGCAGCGAGAACGAGCAAAGCGTTCACACACACTGGAACACTGACCGCTCCTATTTTTACCTGCCAACTCCGCAAGATTTATCCACAAAAAGTGCCCCGGCTGTTGAAAATTTCAACCGTCCGGGCGCAGTCATTTTGCCGTTTTGGGGTCATTTTGGGGTCATTTTGGGGTCAAAGTTACCAGCTTGTTACCACTTTTGCCATAATGTAGAAAAAGCTCGTTGAAACTTGTCGTTTCAACGAGCTTTTGTTGGTTGCGGAGACAGGACTTGAACCTGCGACCTCCGGGTTATGAGAAATCTAAAAATTGTGCGTTACAGTGCCGTTTTGTTGGGCTTGGTGGTGTTGTGTACCAATGCTCGGAATAGGTTTTGTCCCATGTGTACAAAAGAATGCCATACGGTGATGAACCGTCCCAACTTCTTTTGGGGGCAGTTTTGGGGGCAAAATGGCAAGGCGGATTCTTATACGCACCGCTCAAATAAACGCGCAGCTTTGGTTCCATTGAGAAATGTGGATACCAATATCACTGGGTTCTCGCAAGTGAAAAGCCCAACGAACCGGTATATAAGTTTTACTCTCCGGCAAGAAGTTGTACGCAAGCACTGCTCCACGCAATCCCCACACAATGCCCCTGTAACCGCGAGAAACACGCCTGTTTGGGCGCATTCAAACCGCATCTGCACGGTGCATGTCCAGCCAAATACCGCTCCAAATTCCCCGCCTTTGGGGCTTTCTTATCCAAGAACGGCTTTTCCTGTGCAGGCGTTGCCCGGACGGGTTTCACCTGTACAGGAAAAGCCTGCACAAATAAATACTAAATAAATAAAATACTAAAAAGCATAAAAATCCGGATTTTTCCGCTGTAATCTTGCAGGGATGCGTACAACTTAACACCAGCGAGTACAACTTACGATTGCGCGCAGCTACGATCATGCGATATAATGAATTTGCCCTTTCCGTCAAAAGACGTCCTTCATGACTTTTTCTGTTAGATAACGGTAAAAGTCGTTGTATTTTTCCTGCGGAATCGGTAGGAAAATCGTCATAACGACAAGGGCATGACCGCGATTTTCAGCGTGGTAGGGCGGGTGTATATGTGGGAAAGGATTCTCGGCAAAGCCACAGCGCTCATAAAACATTTTGCGGCGGCAGACAATCGCATCCATCGACGGATCGATTTCCAAAATCAAAGTCTTGCCGCATTCCGCCAGCAGCTCCAACGTCCGCTGCCCATAACGATGGTTTCGCAGAGCCTGCAGAATGTAAAATGCTCGATATACAGATACTCTGCAGTTTCCCGATACAGCACAAGACCAACAAATAGTTTGCCGTCACACACAGGCACAAAGGTGTAATCTCCATCCCCTAAAATACGCTCCTGCGACGGTGTTTTGCGCTGCTCATAGGGCGGGAAGCTTTTTTATACAGTGCCATCGTCTGCGTATACATCGGGTGTGCGGCAGAAGTCACACGTTCTAATCGCATACATTCGTTCCCCATACTTCAAGTTGTGTCAGCGCCGGGAATGGGCTGGGGTCGTCGGCCTTTTTCAGGTTGTCCAGCATCAGACTTGTGATGACGAATCCTCCCAAATCAAAGCTCTGCCCCTTGCCCTCGGGGGATTTTTTCAGCGTAAGGATCCGTGTATTTCCGTTTGAAAGCGTGACTCTCGCGCTTTTCCACCACGCATCGTGGGGAAAGTCCGCGCGGGTCGTCAGCACCAATGTATCTGCTCTGACCGGGCGGCCGAATTCCAGCGTCAAGCACGCTTCCGGATCACGGTTGATGCCCCAGCTTTGGTAAGGGTAGGCACCGTGGCTTTCTGGGCAGATGATGCCATCAATGGCATTGCGGGCGGCAAAAACAGCTTCCCCCCGCGTTTCCACATTGGCCCATGTGTGGGGGTAGCAGGACGTATTGCCGTGGCAGTCATAACCGTTGCGGGCCAGATTGCGCGGTGCTGCGATCTCCTCAGTCCGCGCGGACCGTGCCGACAGATAGTGCATCGGTCCGGAAAAAGCTCGCGGGCCGTAACTGATTCGCGCTTCCGCAAAGGGAATTTCCAGCGTGAAAGAAGTTTCTTTCATGTAGACAAATTCCTCATTCATGGCATCGTCCAGCCGGATGACATAGTACCCCGGTTCCGGCACGGTCATGGTAATACTATCGCCGGGTGCGTAGGCTGCTGGGTAGACAAGGTGGTTGCAGGCTTGCGCCAGTGTTCTGTCTCCGTTTGTGATTTTTAGCAATATATCGTTCATTCTTTATCTCCAATTTTCAGAGTAACAGTGAATGGATGCTCTGCGGGCAGGGTCAGCACTACCGATTAAAAACCACTCACAGGGTTGAACAGGCGGCGGAAGCGGACGGGTGTGCCGTACTCCGGCGGCAGGGTCAGCGGGCGGTCTGCCCGCGCTCGTCTTATTTTTGCCCACAGTCAAGGCGGCAGTCAAATCGTTGCTGCTGCAATAGGTTTTACCGTCGCGGCGCAGTTCGATGCGCGGCGTGGTGCAAATGTCAAACTGCCAGCGCGGCATGTTCAATATACAGATACGCTTCGGTTTCCCAGTACAGCACCAGCCCGACGAACACATCCCCGTCGTACACTGCAGTAAAGTGGTAGGCGCTGTCGTGCAGGATGCGCTCCTGTGACGCAGCCTCCCGCTGTTCGTGGGGCGGAAAGCTGTTTCTATACACTTCCATCGCCTGTGCATACAACGGGTGTTGGGCTGACGTAATGCGTTCGGTTCTCATGGGCTTGTTCCCTTTTTACTTTTTCAGGTTTTCCTCAAAACGGGCGCTGTAGGTAGCCTGTTCGCCGCCGTAGTGGCCGGACAGGAAGGCGGGGCAGGCCGTGTCGACAAAGGTCTGCCAGCTTTCCTTTTCATGGTTCACCAGGATTGGGTAAAAATACACGCCATTGTCAAAGGCAGCCTTGAGGTCTCCGGGGGCATCACCCACCATCAGGATCCGGTCCGCCGCGAAGCCCTTCCGCATCAGGGCTTCGATGCAGGCTTTTTTGCTGCCCACATCCTGGCACAAAATCACATCCACACTGTCGGCCAGTCCGCAGCGGATCCATTCCTCGGCCACGGCCTCGCGGTTGGCGCTGGACACCACCGCCACATCGGCACCGCCGTGGGCGGCGGCCAGCGCCTGCGCCGCACCGGGGAACGCCGCGACCTGCGTTTTTGGCAGGGCTGCAATCGCCTTATTCACCGCGCGGCTCCATGCCAGCGCCTTGGCAAAAATCGGTTGCCCGGTCTTTGCGTACATGGCCTCGGCTGTTTTTTTGGAAAGTTCAGGCGCGGTATCGGTCCAGCTGCGCAAGTCCTGCACGCCGTCGATTTTTGTGCCGCCCGCGTCCGCTTCCTCTAAAATCAGCGCCAGCGCCTTAAAGCGGTTGATGCCGCGGGTCATGCTGTAGAGGTTGATCTCGTTCCAGCGGGCGAGCCATTCCGCCCGCCGGGCATCCAAGCCGAACTCCGCCACCATGCAGGGGCCGAAACACTGCAGATGCTTGCAGTTCATCGTGTCCATGGCGCAGCCGTCGGAGTCAACGCAGATCAGATATTCGTGCTCTTTTGTAAACTCGTCCAAACCCGTCACCATGCGAAAAACTCCTTTCCCTGCAGGCGCAGCAGTCCCTCGACAAAGTAATAATCGGCGTAGATCATCCGGGTGTGGATGTCCTTATGGTAGTCCGCCGTGCTGTCCAGCACAATACCGTCCGTCTCGGGGGCAAGGTCAAGGTGCTTTTTCGCAATGGCGCTCAGCAGGTGCTCGGCCGCATCATGATAGAGCTTTTTCTCATAGACAGATACCTGTTTTTCCAGTTCCAGCAGGCCGCAGGCCGCAATGGCCCCGGCGCTCATGTCCAGCAGCTCGGGGGATTCCGGCGCGAGAAAATCCACCAGCGGCTCCCAGTTGTGCGTGGCGGCGTTGGCGATAAAGTAATGGGCGCTGCGCTTGGCCGCCTCCAGATACCGCGCTTCGCCCGTGTGCTTGGCCGACAGGGCAAAGCCATATACGGCCCAGGACTGACCGCGGCTCCAGCTGGAACCCGGGGCATAGCCCTGCCCCGCCGGGGCATCCGTAAGCTCCCCGGTCACGGGGTCCAGCACCGCAATGTGGTTGCAGGAGCCGTCGGGCCGCAGCAACACCCGCAGCGCCGTGTCGGCATGGTTTTGGGCGATCTCGGCATAGCGGGGGTCGCCCGTCTCGTCCGACGCCCAGTACAGCAGCGAAAGATTCATCAGGCAGTCCACGATCATCCAGCCCGTTTTATCGCCGTTCCATGCGCGGAGAAAGCGGCCGTTGGGGTTATAGCGCCCCGCCAGCAGCGTCGCCGCGTGCATGGCGCGGATGCGGCTTTTTTCATTGCCGGTCAGGCGGTAGTCTGCCACGGCGGACAGCATCCACATAAAGCCCACATCGTGGTGCAGGCCCGTAAAGTCGGCCATAGCCTCATCCAGCCAGCCCTCGGTCTTTTCGGCCGTGGCTTTAAATTCGGCGACGCTCACGGCGTGGTACATCTGCCACAAAAGCCCCGCCCAGAAGCCGTTTGTCCACCACGACAGATTCTTCTGCCGCATATCGGTCTTATACACGCCGTCCTCGGCGATATAGGGGATGATATCGCCATTGCGCCGCACCTCGGCGGCCAGCTTGGCGGCGATTTGGTCGGTCAGTTCCCGCGCGTTCATAGCGCTCCTCCTTATTTCCAGTCCCGCGGCAGCATACCCGTGTGCTTTTTGAACAGGTCGGTGAAATACTTTTTATCCTTGTAGCCGACCTTTGCACAGACTTCGTACACCTTCAGATCGGTCTGTGTCAGCAGGTGTTTGGCCTGCTCGATGCGCACCGCGGTCAGATAGTCGTTGAAGTTGATATCAAATTCTTCTTTAAAGGCATAGGAAAGATACGCCGGGCTGAGGTGCACCAGCTCCGACATGGTTTTCAGCGTAATCTCCTCGCTGTAATGCTCGTCGATGTAGTGCTTGACCTCCGCCACGCCGGTAGCGCCGCCCTCGTCGCGGCTGCCCGTGATGTAGGAGATCAGCCCCAAAAGCTGCTCACGATATTGATCGATGGTATGCACCTGCCCGAATTGGTCAATGAGCGTTTCCACATGCAGGCAGCGCTCGGCGCGTCCCTCGTGGTAGATGCGCAACAAAAAGGCCAGCATCTGTTCCCGCAGCTGCAGGGGGTCGGCGTTTTCGCGGCTGCGCAGGGCGCGGATGTAGGTTTCCACCGCATCGGCGGTGCGGTCATACCGCTTCTGCAGCAGCGCTTTCAAGATTTCCTCCTGCACGGCGGGCAGGGCGGGGTCGACAGCCTCGACATGCTGCCAATCCATGGCGGGAAGCACGCTCCCCTCGCCCAGAAACAGCTCCCGCTCGCGGACCCTTTCGGCCCCGGCAATGGCGGGGAAAAGCTCCTCCGCCCTGGCCGCAGGCATCCCGATACCCGCCGTGAACGTCAGGTGCAGGTTCTCTTTGCAGGCATCCCGCCATTGGCGGACGCACTGCGTCATTTTATAGGTTGTTTCCAAAAGGCTGCTGCTCGTGTAGTTTGCCAGCACCAGAAGCTCGGTATCGCCCGCCGCAATCGCCGCGCAAGGGAATTGTGCGCCGATGATCTCGCAGCCGATATTCTCGACCGCATAGCGCATCAGGTCGGTGTCGCTTTTCTCGCCTTGGCAGATGCGCACCGCCACGGGCAACAGGAGCTCGGCCTGCAGGGGCAGGTCCATGCCCGCAAAATCCTTTTGCAGCCTCTCCCGCGTGGGCGGCTGTGCGCTGCGGGCGTTTTTCAGCCATTGACTGCGCAGGGTGGGCAGGCCGCGGCGGTAGCGCGCGCTTTCGGCAACCTGCTTTTCCCGCTCGGCCTGCTGTTCCTCCCAGCAGGCCTTTTCCTTGGCGACAAGGCTCTGCACCTCATCCAGGTCCACAGGCTTGGACAGATACTCCACCACGCCCAAGCGAATGCCCTCCCGCGCATAGGTGAAATCATCATAGCCGGTCAGCAGCACGACCCGCACCTCGGGGTGAACGGAGCGCAGGCTCTTGGTAAACTCCATGCCGGACATGACCGGCATACAGATATCGGTGATGACCAGCGCCGGGGGATGCTCCATACAGTTGGCCATTGCCTCCGACGCGCTGAAAAAGCCGTGAACGCTGACCTGCATCGCCTTCCAGTCAATGGCGCGGGACAGGCCTTCGACCACCTCCCGCTTATCGTCAATAAGAACCAATTCAAACATCTTCGCTGTTCACCCTGCTTTTTCGTATTTTGATCGTGACGGTGGTTTTCTCCGTCGGGATGCTGTGAATCAGCACGCGGGCATCCGCCCCGTAATGCAGCTGCAATCGGTTTTCCAGATTTTTCAGCGCAAAGCCGGAATACTCCGACGTATGCGCGTCGGTGCGTTCCTCCTGCGGGAAGCCGCAGCCGTTGTCGGTCACGCTCAGCACCAGGTCGTCTGCATCCTGCCCGACCTGCACGCGGATATGCCCACCGCGCTCCATATTGGCAAAGCCGTGGGTGATGCTGTTCTCCGCCAGGGGCTGCAGCAGGATTTTCAGCACTGTGCAGCTCATAACGGCGGGGTCGGCCTCGACCTCATAGGTAAAGCGCCCCTGGTAGATCGTGCTTTCGATTTCCAGATAATTGGCAACATGCTGGAGCTCCCGCTCCACGGGGATATACTCCGACCCCTTGGACAGGGCGATGCGCAGCATCTTGGCAAGGTGCTGCACCACATTGCCGATGTCCCTCTGCCGATCCGACAGCGAGTACCAGTAGATGGAATCAAGGGTATTATACAAAAAGTGGGGATTGATCTGCGCCTGCAGCACCCGCATTTCGGCGGCACGCTTCTGCTCCTGCGTTTCCACCAGCAGGGCGTTTTTTTCTTCCAGTGCGGTGATGCTGCGGCGAATCTGCGCCGTCATATCGTTGAACGCACGCCCCAGCACACCCAGCTCGTCGGTGCCCGTCAGGTGGACGGCGGCGGAGTAGTCCCCCGCCGCGATCTTCTCGGCTGCCTCGGTCAGGCGGCGGACGGGGCGGGAGATTTCCCGCGCAATCAGCGTGGCAAACAGCAGGCAGAGCGCCATAATACACAGTGAGATAATCACAATGAACCCCACGGCGCGGTTCTGCCCGTCGTAGAGCGTATCTTTATCCAGGATGCAGCACAGCGACCAGTCGTTGACCTCCATGGGGGTGTCGCTTTCCAGCACGCCGTCGCTGCCGCGGTCGGCAAACGTATCCTCGCTGCCGTAGATGACCGTGGTGCCGTCATGCAGGATCAGCGCACAGTTCAGCTCATTCTCGGTGCTCTGTATGTAGTCAAACAGGTAATCGGCATCGAGGCTGAGCGCGATGTACGCTTCGTTCTTGACGGTAAAATCCCCGGTGGGTATACGCATGACGACGGGCAGCACCCAATGCTTGGTGGACGGGTTGTAGGTGGGCTTGTTGCTCCAGTAGATCAGGCGGTCCGAGCCTGCCTCGTCCATCAGCGCGGCAAGGTCATACCCGGCAGGGTAGATGCTGTTCTGGAACACGGCGTCCTTTGTGATCAGCGCAGCCGAGTCGATAAGGTCGCTTTGCAGGCGCAGCTGGTCCAATATCGGCATGGCGGCGGACTGGATGGAGATATAGCGGTTGCTGTTTTCCACAGGCAGGCGCAGCGCCTGCTGCAAAGAATCGCTCAGCAGCGCATAGTGCACCAGTGAGATGACATTGCGGAACTCCGTGCTGACGTACAGCGAGGACTGCGAGATTGTCTGCCGTACAATGTGGTCAACCTCTTTCTCGTAGCTGCTCTGGATGGCCCGCACGCCCACGGTGGTAAGGCCCAGCCACATCAAAAAGGTGGTCACGCCGGTCAGCAAAAACAGCTTGACCTGCAGATTCAGGTTTTTCAGCTTGAGCATCGGCTCGCCCCCCCCTTTTCCGTTCTGCTTTCCATTATACCACAGCGGCAGGGATTTGTGGGCGCACTTCTTGCCCAAAACACAGCCCTACCCGCAGCCGATGCAGACGGTCACGGGGGTGCCCGCCCGCACCATGGCACGGTATTCGGTCATAGCAAAGCCGCCCGCCAAGCTGAACACGGGGCGGCCCTTCTCCGCACCTTGCACGGCAGCGGAATCCGTCAGCGGCAAAAGCAGCTCGGCCTCGCCCGCGGCGACTTCTGCCGTCAGGCGTACGCCGTCCCGGGCAAAGCGGTAGGCAAAACGGTAGGGCGCGGCGGGGGTTTGGTCCTCATCCCGCAGGTACCCTTGCACCGTGATCTCCACGATATCGCCGTTTTCTTCGGCGTGCAGGACGGCGCTCTCATCAAGACAGCTCGCAAAGCGGCCGGACTGCAGCCGTGGGGTCAAAGAACCCTGCGCGGCCAGTGCGCCGCTCTGCTGCATGTTGTGGGCCTCGTACAGGCTGTACCGCGTCATGGCCGACGCCGCCAGCACGCCCACATTTTGGTGGTACAGCAGGCTCAGCGTACCGCCGGATACATGGCCGCCCTTGAGGTAGCGGAAATCGTACCCTGTCACGGTGGCCATCCAATCCCCCACATGGACAAGATAGGTGTCCAGCACCGGGTACGCGGTCAGCGGGGCGGCGGTTTCCCGGGGCAGCGGGGCAGTATCCTGCGGGGTCAGCCCGTCATCGACCAGCTCTGCCAACGCCTTGGCGTGGCTGAACGCATGGTGGATGCAGGCGGGCTGGCCGCGCTTGGCGTAGTCCGGCCCGCCTGTCAGCAGGCCGCCGTGGGTCGTTTTTTCCCACAGCGCCAGCTCACGGGCGGCGGCGGACTGCAAGGCGGGGTCGGTTTGGCCCAGCCACGCCAGCGCATAGGCACCGCCCTCCGACGTGCGGCTGCCCCAGTAGGTCCACTTAAAATTGCGGGTGCCGAAGCTGTTATCCATGCCGCCGTCGGGCAGCAGGAACGCCGCATGGGCGCGGAACAGCTCATGCACCTGCGCCAGCACAGCCGTATTTTCCCGCGCGCGGGCATACTGCAAAAGCCCGGGCAGGGATTCCTCGAGATTATAGCCGATGTCCACCGGGCGGCAGCCCTTGGCGGTCACGGCGTCGATAGGCTTGCCCTCGCCGCAGAGCAGCCCCTCAGGGCTGATGCGCGCCAGGCAGAACTGCGCCAGCTCGTCGGCATGAGCCGACCAGTCCGGGCAGTCATAGTCGCGCCCCAGCACAGCCAGCGCCCCGGCCCCGGCGGCGTAGTAGTTGATGTTGCTCTCGAACCCTGGGCGGATATTGCGGTGCACCCATTCCCCGTGGGCCAGCAGACGGGCCTGCCACGCGGCGCGTTCCGTTGCGGGCAGAAGCTGCCCGTGGCGGTGCAGGGCCTCCCGCAGGGAGAGGGCCGCAAACACTGTGATGCCACGCCATGCGCTCTGGCCGTCGTTGTAGATGCTGCCGTCATCGCAAGCCAGGCTTTCGCTCCACTCAAACAACTTCCGGGCGGCATCCAGATACCTTGCCTCCCCCGTGCGGTCCGCCAGGCAAAGCAGCGGATAGACCAGTTCTCCGCAGCGACCATGTACGACTTGACATGCGGGACAAAGCAGTGCTCCATCAAGCCGAGGATGAAGTTTCTCCACCCGGTATTCCAGCAGAGCATCACACCATTGCTTCAGCAGAGACAGAGATTCCATTTTTCACTGGCATCTTTCCTTCGGCCTCGCATTTGCCGAACAGCACCTCAGCCGTCGCCTTGACGTTGGCGGGCGAGGTGGCAAACGTGATGACGACATTGCGCGCATTTTTCGGGATGCTGATCTCCTCAAACGGCGTGTTCGTGACGATCACAGCGGGCGTTTTGCAGTCGGCCAGGAAGCCCTCGAGCCATTCGCGGTTGGACAGCTTGCCGCGCAGGAAATAGGACGTAATGACGAGCAGATCATAGTCCCTGGCGCGGGCCATGATGGCGGTCTTGTCGGCGTCGTCATAGCTGTAAGCCGTCTCCTGATAGTCCACATGGCGGCTTTGGCGCATACAAGCCTCATACAGAATGCCCGAGTGCCACTGCATGTCGTTGTACTCCTTGACCTTCTGCTCCACGACAAGAATTTTCTTGCCGGTGGGCAGGGGCAGCAGCTTATCCGCATCCCGGGCAACCAAAATCGACTTGCGGGCGATCTCGGCGGCCAGGGCCTTCACGGCGGGGTCGCGGACCTCGCGCTCGGGGTCGCGGGCGGCGTCCGGCTCCTCGAACAGGCCGTATTGATGCTTGAGGGCAAGGATGCGGTAGACCTTGTCGTTCAGCTCCTCGATGGGTAGGCGTCCGTCGGCCACAAACGCCTTGATCGTGTCCACCGTCTCGCCCACCAGCTCATTCTCGGCCTTCATCAGCACCAGATCGGCTCCGGCGGCCAGCGCCATGGCGCAGGCGTTCGCCACGCCGTAGCGGGTCGCAATGGCCCCCATCGTCATGCTGTCGGTGGTGATGACCCCCTCAAAGCCCAGCTCCTCGCGCAGCAGGCCCGTGATGACCTTGCGGGAGACGGTGGCAATGTTGTCAGGGTCGATGGCCGGGAAGATGCTGTGGGCGATCATGATGGAAGGCAGCAGCCCTTGGGCAATCAGCGCACGGTAGGGGCGCAGCTCACGCCGCTCCATTGTCTCGCGGTCCACATCGATGACCGGCACGCCGAAGTGCGCGTCCTGGCAGGAATGGCCGCGCCCCGGGAAATGCTTGCCGGTGGCAATCACACCGCCGTCGCGCAGGCCGCGGCAGGTCTCGGCGGCATAGTCTGCCACCACCGCCGCATCGTCAGAGTAGGAGCGCGTGTAGATCTCGGGGTTGCGGGGCTCGCTGCAGATGTCCAGCACTGGGGAGTGCACCCAGTTGAAGCCGACGGCGCGGCTCTGGCGGGCCGTTTCCAACGCGGCTTTGTAGGTCAGCTCCTTGTCACCCGTGGCAGTCAGGCCCATCGGCTTGGGGAAGATGTTGACCCCGCCGAAGCAGAAATCAGCGCTGGAGCCGCCCTCCTGGTCGAAGGAGAAGTGCAGCGGGATACTCAACGACCGCTTGCGGGCCGCCATCTGCAGGTCGGCCAGCACGGCGGCGTACTCGCCTGCGGTGCAGGTGGGTGCCGTCTGCTTGTACTTGATGCCGGTCTGCCGCTCCACATCCACCACGGTCTTGCCGCTCTTGGGGTCCACATAGCTGCCGAAGGTGCGCATGTCGCAGGACAGGCGCAGGCCGCCGCAGTGGTATTTTTCAATAAAATCGTAGATGTAGGGCTTGGGCACAACGCCCGCAAAGCCCAGGGTCAGCACAGCACCAACCTTTTGGTCCAGCGTCATTTTTTCGACAAGTTCTTTGGCAAAAGTATCGGTATAGCGCATCGTATTTCCTCCTTGTCAGCCCTTAACGGAGCCGGCCGTGACGCCGTCCACAAAGTAGCGGTTGCACAGCAGGTAGACCAGCAGCATCGGGATGATGGAGATGGCGGCACCTGCCATCATCAGGTGGTATTCGGCGGCGGCGGAAGCGCCGTACTTCAGCTGTACGATGCCGACGGTCAGCGGGCGCAGTTGCGGGGTGGTCATCGTAAAGACCGAGGACGTGATGTAGTCGTTCCACGCCACACGGAACTGGAACAGCGCCACGACCGAGATGATGGGCTTGAGCAGCGGCAGCAGCACCTGCCAGAACAGGCGGAACGGGCCGCAGCCGTCGATGATGGCAGCCTCGTCCAGCTCCTTGGGCAGACCTGCGATGAACTTGGAGACCAAGAACACGTTGGAGCCCTGCGCACCGATCGTGATGAGGATGATGGGCCACAGCGAGTTCTGGATGCCGACGTTGACGGCCAGCGTGTACAGCGGGCGCAGCGTGACCGCCCCCAGCGCAATGAACATCGTCATGAGGTAGAGGTTCTTGACGAATTTGCGGCCCGGGAAGTCGCAGCGCTCAATGCAGAACGCCGTCAGCGAGGAGAGCAGCACCGCCCCCAGCGTGGAGAAGAAGCAGATGAACAGGCTATTGAAGGTATACTGGGCAAAGTTTGCCTTTTTCCAGACCTCGATAAAGTTTTGGAACTCCCAGGTCGTGGGCAGCAGGCTTTCGCCGCTCATAAGCTGCAAGTTCGTTTTCAAGCTGCCGCACAGGGCATAGAACACGGGGTAGATAATGATAAGCGCCATGATCGTCATGATGATGTAGACGACCGTATTGCTCAGCGCACGTGATTTTTTGACACCCATAGCTTACTTTCCTCCTTCTCAGAACGTCTCGTCCATCTTGCGGGACCAGCGCAGATACAGCATCGTGACAATGCCGACGATGACCGCCGTAGCAAAGGCAACCGTAGCGCCGTAGCCGTAGTTCAGCACCACATTGCCGTAGCTGTCGCCCATGGGGAACATCAAGCGGTAGATGTACAGGTACAGCACCTCAGTGCGGTTGTTGGGGCCGCCGCCCGTCAGGACCATGATGTTCTCGTAGTCCTTGAACGCCTGGATCAGCGCCAGCATAATGACCATCTGGGTGATGGGGGCCATCATGGGCAGGGTAATATGCCACAGCCGCTTCCAGCCCATGGCGCCATCCAGCTCAGCACTCTCGTAAATATCGGTGGGGATGGTCTGCAGACCGGACAGGAAATAGATCATGTAGTTGCCCAGGGCACCCCATACGGCAATGATGATGACCGTGACCATCGAGAATTTGCTGCCGAACCAGTTGATGGGCTCCTTGATGAGGCCGACGGCCATGAGCATCTGGTTCACAGAGCCGTTGTACGGGTTGAAGATCAGGTAGAACACCATGCTCATGACCGAGACACTGATGATGGTGGGCATAAAGAACACGGTGCGGTAGGCCATGCGGCCGCGCAGCTTCATGTTGACAAAGTAAGCCAGCATGAACGAGAGCGGCAGCGTAATGATGAGCTTGAAGAAGGCGTAGACGAAGGTGTTCTTCAGCGCGTTAAAGAACATTTCATCGTGGAACAGCGTCTTGAAGTTCTGCAGGCCGCTGAAATTGAACGCGCCGAATGAGGTATACTGGTAGAACATTGTGCGCAGGATCCAGATGATGGGATACAGCGCAAATACGGCAAGAAAGAGGAATCCCGGCAGCAGCATAAGATACACGGTCTTATTCTGCTTGGCCTTGCGCAGGGTCTTGGCGAACGAATTTTTCATAGCGATTTCCTTTCCGGGTCGGCCCCTTCGAAAAAGCCGCGGCACGAACTTTGCCGTGCCGCGGTTTGAAGGAGGGAATATGATGAACCGAAGGCAGATTTCCTTACTCTTTCACGATCGGCTGCATCGAGCCGGAAGAAACAGCCTCATTCAGGGCGGCATTGTACTTTTCGGTCATAGCGTCTGCCACGCCGTCGATGGATTCCTCACCCAAGATGACTGCGCCGAACTCATCGTAGAAGGTGCGGCCTTCGATCTCAAGACCTGCCATCTCGGGGGCAAGGGGCTGGATTGTATCGGTGTCGGCCAGCTTGAAGAAGTCGGAGCCGTAGATGGTGCTGGTCTTTGCCTTGGCGGCGATGCTGGGCACGATGATGTTGCCGTAGCCGCCCTCCTGGTATTCGGCCATGAACTCGTCGGTGCTGATGTATTTCAGCACCTCCCAGGCGGCTTCGGGGTTCTTGCACTGGCTGGAGATGCAGAAGCTGCGGCCTGCAGAGTTCATCGTGTTCACGCCGTCAACCGTGCCGTCATAGGTGGGCATCACGCAGGCGGCCCAATCCTGGTCGGTGGGGAACTGGCTGTCGTAGACGGAAACCTCCCAATAGCCGGAGATGTACATGCCGATCTTGCCCAGCGCGAACTGGGTGCGCAGCGGGTCCATGTCCAGGCTCTCGGCACCGGGGAAGAACGAACCGTCGGCGTAGATATCGGCAAAGGACTGCACGACCTTGGCATAGTCGGTAAAGTCGTACTTGCCATCGCTGAAGTCATAGTAGAACATGTCGGACAGGCGGGCCACCTCATCCACAGAGCGGTACATGGCGCTGTAGGCGTTCTTTAGGTTCATGGCAAAGCCGTAGATGCCCTCACTCTTCAGTTTCTCGGTGATGATCCTGGCATCCTCCCGCAGCTCCTCCATCGTGGTCGGCGGAGTGTCCGGGTCAAGACCCGCCTTGCGGAAGATATCGCGGTTGTAGATCAGGCGGTAGTTGTTGCCGTAGGCGGGCAGGCTGTAGGTCTTGCCCTCATAGGTGTTGATGTTCTGGACACCCAGCGTATCACCGTAGCGCTCGCGGTCCTCATCGGTCAGATACTCATCGATGGGAATGGCCATGCCCTTTTTGACGTAGGGCACGATCTCGCTCTTCGGGCGGAAGATATCGGGGGCCTGGTTGCTCTGGAACGCCAGTTCCAGGTTATTGTCGTAGTTGTCGGTCATGGCCTCGTATTTGACCACGATGTTCTTGTCGTTCGTCTCGTTGAACTCCTGGATCTTCTGCTCCATAAAGTCAAGGTCGTGGCGCTGGGTCGTCCAGAACACGATCTCGGTCTTTTCGCCGGAGTCCGTGCTGTTGTTGGCCGTCTCGGTCGTGGTGGAGGCGGTATCCGCCGGGGCCGTCGCCTCGGAGGATGCTGCGCCGCCGCAGCCTGCCAGCAGACTTACGCTCAGCACGCAAGCGGTACCCAACGCAGCAGCCTTTTTGAAAAATCGTGCGTTTTTCATAGTTTCTCCTCTTTTCATAAAATTCGTTTTCGTCCGTTCACTGCGAGGATTTTATGGTCGCAGTGCCTTTCACTGGCTATATTATAGCAAAGCCGCCCCGTTAAAAACAATGAGGCGGCTTTTCGATTATGACGGTCTTTTTTCGGTTGTTGCATGGGGGTGATTTTTACGATTGGGAAAATCCGATTCGTAAATTTTCCCCCCGCCCGCGGCACAGATGTTCTCTTCGGCAGTGGGGGCTTTCTTTTTGGGCTGCCGACAGCCACCGCATGTTTAGATCGGTGGTCAATAGTCAATCCGCCGTATAAATTTTATCCCGGCAAAACACCATTTGCCTTACCTTATGTAATTTCGATTTTTCTCCGGCTTCGAGGCCCACCGAGCGATTTTCTGCTATTCCATAGGGATCACTTGGTTAGGTGAATCGGAACCGATTCACTTTTTCGAGTCAAGATTTTGGGATGAATCACAGGTGATTCACTCTGAGGCTATTGGCTGGATTTAAGAGAATTTCCACTTTTGTGGACAAAGAAAATCAATGGTCGCTTTACTCTGGGGAATATACGAATTTGTATACGTGTCGGGTTTGATTGCCGCCGTTTTAGGTGTAGACGTGTTTTGCTAGCATAGCATGTGGTTATCCACATGCATATTTCTGGGGCGTACCCCAGACCCCCTGAGGTCGCTCTGCGTCAATAAAAAAGGCAAGCCGCAGAATAAAACGGCTTGCCTTCTATTTTGAAAAGTGTAAGTTTTTTACCTTGGTGTCTCGCGCACAACCACCTACCGCATATTCCATGACGCGAGTTTCCCGGCGTTCCACATTGGAAACCGACTGCTGGTGCGGCGGGATGAGTTACTGGACTGGCTGGAACAGCAAAAGGTCAATAAAGCCCAAAACGAGAACCCGAAGATTGTCGGGTCTGATGAATAGCTTTCTCCACAAGCCTGTGGTAGTCTTTGTGTCGCGAAAGGAGACGATGCACCGTGAAAGACACATCTAAAACATCCCTACACCGTGGGCACAACGAGGGCAACATTCGTCAGCGCACAGACGGGCGGTGGGAGGTTCGGCTATCTGCCGGAATCGACTACAAGACCGGCAAACCCCGGCGTACTTCCACCTGCTGCAACACCCGGCAAGAAGCCATCGCCATTTTACAGCAGCAAGCCCATGAAGTCCGCACACAGGGCTGGCGCGATCCTATGTCGGTGACACTGGGAGAGTGGTATGAATACTGGCTGGACACCTATATGAAGGATACCGTCAAGCAATCTACTTACGCCAGCTACTTGAAAAGCGTTTTTATGTGTTGGGGAAAATCCTGCTGAAAAAGTTAGAACCGCACACCTTGCAGGAGTTTTACAACTACAAATTCCGCGAGGAAGGCTTATCCCCCAAGACCTTGCGCAACTACCATATGGCACTGCATAAATGCTTACAGCAAGCCGTGAAAGAACGTCTGCTGATTTACAACCCCTGCGATGCCGTGACCTTGCCCAGCGGAGAGAAACCCGAAGTCGTAGTCTTTACCAACGACCAGCAGCGGGCGTTGGTGCAAGCCAGCTACCGCCACCGCTATGGCGTGTTTATCCGCTTAGACCTGTGCACAGGGTTACGCATGGGGGAGTTGCTGGCGCTGAAATGGGAAGATATTGATTTCAGTACCACCCAACTTCATGTTAGGCGTACAATCAACCGCCTCGCCAAGTATGAAGCCCACGACGGCGAGAACAAGACCGAAATTGTATTTGGCACCCCCAAGACAAAAAACTCCCGCCGCACGATTCCACTGACCCGCACAATGGTAGATGAGCTTACCCGCTGGAAACAGCAGCAAGCGCAGGACAAGCAGCGGGCAGGGGATAAGTACACTGACGATGGCTTCATCGTCACCAACGAGTTTGGACACTACTTTGAGCAGAAAACTTTCAAGGATTACTACGACCGCCTGTTGAAGGATGCCGACATCGGACACTTTACCTTCCACGCCCTGCGACATACCTTTGCCACCCGTGCGCTGGAGCGCGGCATGGACTACAAAACCCTGTCAGCCATCCTCGGTCATTACTCGGTAGCCTTCACAATGGACCCCTATGTCCACAGCATAGACGAACACAAGCGGCGCGAAATGGACAAGATGGATGATATGTTCGGGATGCAGTACAGCATCTCTGTGGAGAACCAGCCTTATCCGGTGCTTTGCACACTCTCGGCAGATGGCTGCACTGCCCACGTTCCCGACTTCCCCAAAATCGTCATCACTGCATCAACATTAGACGCCGCCCTGCTGGAGGTCAAGCAGCAAATCCAAAAAGCCCTGCGCCAATACAAGAACCCGCCCATTCCTACCAAACAGGAACAGATCGTCGTGCCAAACAACAGCGCGTTGATACTCGTCAAAGCGAGCTGACTACGCTGACCGATCTTATTTTTACCTACCAACTCCGCAAAATTTATCCACAAAAAGTGCTCGGACGGTTGAAAAATTCAACCGTCCGAGCGCAGTCGTTTTGCCGTTTTGGGGTCATTTTTTGTGGCGAATCGGCGGGATTTGTTTTGCTTCGGGGGCAGCGGAAGGACGCAATACTATGAAGGCAGTGAATCCTGTAAGCAGCGTTTGCAGCGAGGCTATTGCTCTTACGGCAGAAACATTTCCAGGCAAAGCGCACAGGGGCGCTGCTGCAAAAGCTCGGCGCTGCGTTCATCCGGCTGGCTCAGGCCGACACAAATCGTGTAGAGACCCGCGGTTCTTTGGGCGGTGCCGTCCGCTGCAAACCAGTCAAAGGCTTCGGGCGGCAGGTGCAGGGTCAGCCGCTGTGCCTCGCCTGCGCAGAGGGTGGCGCGGCGAATTTTCTTTAGCTGCGCATTGGGGGTGCCGCCCGGCGCACGGACATAGACCTGCACAACAGTGCTGCCGGCGCGGCAGCCGGTATTTTGCAGTGTGACGGACAGTGTAAGGTCCTCTCCCGGGTGCAGAACGGCGCGGTCGGCGGCAAGTTCCCGGCAGGAAAACGAGGTATAGCCAAGGCCGTAGCCAAAGGGGTAGAGCGGTTTTTCCTGCATAAAACGGTAGGTGCGGCCCTGCATGGCGTAATCCTCAAAGGGCGGCAGATGGTTCTGCTCGCTGTAAAATGTGACGGGCAGCCGTCCGCTGAAGTCCGAAACCCCAAAAATCAACTGTGCAAGCGCCCAGCCGCCCAGCGCGCCGGGATAAGAGCCATGCACAACAGCGGCGGCGTGCTCCTCTGCCCAGTCCAAGGCAAGAGCGCTCCCGGCAAGAGTGATAACAATCAGCGGCTTGCCGAAGGACGCTGCCGTTTCCAGCAGGTGCTGCTGCAAGCCGGGCAGGTGCAGATTCGGCTTGTCGCCGCTGCCGTACTCGTTGCCGGCATCGCCCTCCTCACCCTCGATCGTGGCATCCAGCCCGACTACGGCCACGATCACATCGGCGGCAGCGCAGACCGCCTTTGCCTCGCTGATGCGGTCATCGGCCTGCGCCAGACCGCTTGTGCGGTCCTTATACAGGTGGCAGCCCTGCGCATACAGCACGCGGGTGTCCGGGCCGACGGCGTCTTGGATCCCTTCCAGCACCGTGACATAACGCGAGGCCGTGCCCTCATAGTTGCCGACCAATGCGGCGCGGCTGTTGGCGTTGGGTCCGATTACGGCAAGGGTCTGCTTTTTTGCGGGGTCCAACGGCAGGATGCCGTTGTTTTTCAGCAGCACGGGGCATTGGAGGGAAACCGCACGGTTAAGGGCTGCCATCTCGGGGCTGTCCACGACAGTATAAGGAATTTCGTCAAAATTTTCCGCGTGTTCGCCAAGGATTCCCAGCCGGATGCGGGTCGCCAGCAGATTCGTGACGGCCTCGTCCAGACGCTGCTGCGATACCTTTCCGCGGTGTACCGCATCGACCAGATGCTTATAAAAGCGCCCGGCATCCAGATCGCAGCCGCTGTTCATCGCCAAAGCGGCGGAATCCTCCTCATCGGCGGTCACACCGTGGCCCTCGTGGAAATCCTTGATGGCATAAAAGTCAGAGGTGACATGCCCGTCAAAGCCCCATTCGCCGCGCAGCAGGTTCTCAAGCAGCTCCGGATTGCCGCAGCAGGGGACGCCGTTCAGCCGGTTGTACGCCCCCATAACGATTTCGACCTTTGCCTCCTGCACGCAGGCGCGGAAGGCGGGCAGGTAGGTTTCTGCCATGTCTTTGGGCGTTGCTTCGGCGTTGAAGGAATGGCGCACAGCCTCGGGGCCGCTGTGTACAGCAAAATGCTTGGCGCAGGCAGCCGTGCGCAGATGGTCGGGGTCATGCCCCTGCATCCCTTGAATAAACCGCACAGCCAGCCGGGAGGTTAGATACGGATCCTCGCCGTAGGTTTCATGCCCGCGTCCCCAGCGCGGATCGCGGAAAATATTCACATTGGGCGCCCAGCAGGTCAGCCCTTTGTAGATATCGCGGTCACCCGCCGCGCACTGGGCATTATACTTGGCGCGCGCCTCGGTGGAAACCGCCTCGCCGACCTTTTCCATCATTTCCTCATCAAAGGCGGCAGCCATTGCGATGGCCTGCGGAAACACAGTAGCCGTGCCCGCGCGGGCAATACCGTGCAGCGCCTCGTTCCACCAGTTGTAGGCGGGGATACCCAGCCGCGGTATAGCCGGTGCATTGTACAAGGTCTGGGAGACCTTTTCCTCCAGTGTCATTTGGGCCGTCAGGGCAGCGGCCTGTTCGCGGTAGGCAGCCAGCTTTTGCGGATTTGCAAGAAGTTCCATACGGTTGCTCCTCTTCTTTTATGGCAAAGGGACTGCCGGTATGCCGGCAGTCCCCTGTTGTTATTCCCGTACCGAAATATCCTCGGTGTTCTGCCAGAAGAAATCCTGTCCGTCCAGCCATTCGTTCATGTTCTCATCGTGGGTGACCCGGACATCCTCGCAGCGGATGCCCCTGCCGTAGACGCAGGTAACACCGTGCGGCTTGCCGGGGACAAGTCCCGGGGCTTCGCAGGGGCGCAGGTCCCACTGATGCAGCGGCCACCGGGTCTGCTTTTTCATGTGGATGCGCATGCCGCGCAGCGAGATGTCCTCAAGATAATTGTCGGCACTTCCATGCAGGAACACGCCGTTCTCGCCGCAGCAGTCGATGTTTTCAAACCGGATGTTGCGGATACGCCCGGCCTTGTGGCCCTGCTTGCGGTCGATCGCCGTCACGCAGATGGCCTCGCCCTCGCCCCACCATTGGTCGGAGAACTGGCGGGTGTTGATGTGCAGGTTGGAGAAAAGGACATTCTCGATGCTGCCGCCGTCGCGCAGCATCAGCGAGATACCGCGGTTTGTGCGGGAGATCACGCAGTTGGTGACCGTGATGTTGCGGAAGTCGGATACGCTCTCGGTACCAAACTTGATGGCCGCGCTCGTCGAGGTCAGCGTGCAGTTGCTGACCACAATGTTCTCGCAGGGGCCGAGTGCGGCGTTCTTCTCGGTCGTTTTAAAGACGATGCAGTCATCGGCGGACTCGATATGGCAGTTGCAGATTCGCACATTGCGGCAATGGTCAGGGTCGATGCCGTCGCAGTTGACCATTTTCAGGTTATTCAAAATGCGGATGCCGTCAATCAGCACATCCTCGCAGCCCACCAGATGCACAGTCCAGAACGCACTGCGGGTCAGGGTAACATCGCGGATGGTCAGGTGGTGAACCCCCTTCATCAGCAGCATCGGGATGCGGGGGTAGTAGGTGCCCTCGATAAAATTATGGTCGATTGCACCGTAGAAGTTTTCCTCCGAACCGTCAATGGTGCCAGTGCCGCTGAGGCAGATATCCTCGGCATCCTTGGCCATGAGGAAGTAATTTTTCGGCTCACCGTCATATTCGCAGTTTTCATAGGAGGGAACCTTCAGCTCGGTATCGCGGTAGCTATCGCGGTAGGCGGCCTCGACCTCCAGAAAATCCGCGCTGTTCTCGCTGGCTTTCAGCCGCGAGCCATGGGCAAGGTGCAGCTCCACATGGCTGTGTAGCAGCAGAGAGCCTGATTTGTAGGTGTGCCCACCTGGCACCAGCACGCGCCCGCCGCCCGCCGCCGCGCAGGCGTCAATAGCTTTTTGTATGGCTGGGCCGTCGTTGGTGCGTCCGTCGCCGACTGCACCGTAATCCAAAATATTGTAGACCATACTATTCTCCTGTCTATCCTTTTTTCCGCGCAGATCACAGCACACACATGGTGCCGGGCTCCACCGTGCGGAGCTTGCCGTCCGTGGTGAACCAGATCGTCTGTGCGGTGGGATTATACAGCAACCTTCCGTCTGCGCTTTGCCGCAGGCTGCGCAGCGCCGTGATATAGTCCTCGATCTGGCCGTTCGTTGCGTACCAGATATCCTTTGCATCTGCAAGCTTTTCCGCCAGCTGCCCGATCAGGTCCCATGTATTTTCCCTGTCAAACTCAAAGCTGTGGCCCCAGATGTAGAACAGCGGCATTTTTTCATAGCCGGGGGTATGCAGGAATTTGTCTGCCCGCTCCAACAGGCAGTCATTATGGTGGCAGGTCGGCTTCCACAACATAAAGTCCTGCGGCAGACCGAAATGCCCCGTATTGCTGACCGTGCGGCTGTAGCGGATGCCCATGGCACGCAGGGCGTCAACCTCGGCGGGCGTATACTCTCCAAACGCGTAGCTCATGCCCTGCACGATACGCCCTGTCAGCGCTTCCAGTGTCCGGCGGTCCTGCCAGACCTCGCGCAGCCATTCCTCCCGCGTCATCTGCAGGGGGTGGCGGTGGGTCACACCGTGACAGGCGACCTCGTGGTTTTGGTACAGTGTGCCGACCTCCTCCGGCGTGACAAACCCGCGCTTGCCCAGATTACCGGAATTCAGATGGAATGTCGCCTTAAAGCCCGCTTCGTCAAACAGCTTTACCAGACGGCGGTCATAAACCTGACCGTCATCATAGCTGAATGTCATTGCCTTGGGCAAACCGCCCGGATACAGGTATTCCATAACGGTTCCTTCTTTGCTGTAATTATAGCTTTATATCGTGTAAATCTGCGTCCTGCCCGTAGCGGTCCGCGCGCAGGATATGCCCCTGCAGGTCGGTGGTGATGCGCAGATCGGGACCTGCTGTGAACACCTTGCGGCCATCCACGAACGCCTCGGCACCGTGCCCGCTGTTGACGATTTCCCAGCTGTGGTCGTTGACCGTCTGGGTGTAGCGGCATGCCGCGCCGGAGCAGCTGCCCCAGACGAGGGTGTCGCGCACGGGGCTGACGCCATACATGCGCGCGGTGTATTCCAGCACCGAAAGCATCGCCGGACCGTAGGCATCCTGCGGGGGCTGGCCCGGCTCACAGATGACAGACGGCGTCCCTGTAAAGGGGTCGTACTGCTGCACAAAGCGGCACTCGGGGCCGATGGCCTGCATCAGCCTGCGGCCAAGCTGCGGGATCAGCGTATAGTACCCGTAGTTTTCCAGGGCGCGTATGGCGCGCTGGTAGGTCAGTGCCTCGGCCTGACCGCTCCAGTTGTTGGTCGTCACATTGCGGAACAGCGGGTCATTGACCGCCACGCTGGGCAGCGGCATCGGTGTCCAGAATTCCGCCGGATTGCAGAGATGCTCCTTCACAAAGCGGGCCCCCAGCGGGGCGGGCAGGCTGTTCCAGTACATGCAGCGCAGCGTATTGTGGGTCAGCACCGACTGCGGCCGATGGTTTTTGTCGCGGTCAAAGCAGGCGCCGCGGGCGTCGTCCCACAGGTAATCGACCAGCTTATCCCGCACCCGGGCGGCCTGCAGCGACCAGCGCGCCGCATCGGCACCGCGGTTCTGCAGACGGGCGATCTCTGCCAGCGTCTCACAGGCCGAGTAGGAGAAGCTCATCACATCCATCGAGGCCATCGGCACAACGGTGCAGCCCTCGGGCGGGGTCTCTGCCTCCCACGGGTCGGGGGCATCGCCGTAGCGCATGGCGTGATCCTCGCCGGTGTCATATTTGCACCAGCTCTCCAGACAGCCGTCACCGTCCGAGTCCCGCACCCGCCAGAGGTAGTCGTTAAAGCGTTCCAGTGTGGTTTTTAGCTGTTCGAGATACGCGGGATCCTTGCCGCCCAGATAGTAGATATCCAGCGCAGGGGCGGGGAAACAGAACCCCTGAAATTTGTTGAACTGCGGCACCACTGCACCGTCTATGACGGCGATGCTGCCGGGGATGCGCCCGTCCGCCCGCTGGTGCCGCATAAAGAGCAGGCTGTTGTTCAGGCCGACGGTAAAATTGCGGGTGGCGTACATGGCGCCGCCCATGGGCTGCGTTTCCAGCCAGATCTTTTCATAGCCGCCGCCCTCGACCAGCACTTTGTCCGGGCCGAAGTCCTTGATGTTCGTCAGGCACTTTTTTTCAGCCTGCGGCACCAGTCTGGCCAGCAGCGGGTCCTCTGTCTGAAAGCAGACTCCCGTCACAGTGGTGTTCATCGTGTATCAGCCTTTCTCCGACCGCCTGCAGCAGACGGCCAGCCAGTCAAAATCAGCATACCCATGCAGCCCGGCCATATCGTGGGCATACAGACCCACATGCGCACCCGTAAAACCGCGGCAATGCTCATCGGTCAGGATCTCCGTTGTGCATACAGGGCCGATGTCGGCCCAGTCCCCGCCGTCGGCGCGCCAGCGGAACTGTGCGCCTCTGCCATCGGGCGTTGTCTCCAGCCGCAGCTCCAGCGGGCCATCCGGCACCGGGACGGGGTCGCAGACCTCCTCGATCACGCCGGTGTCGCTGCGCAGCAGGGTCAGCACCGCCGCGCCGTCCTCGGTGCAGGTCTTGCCCAGCAGGTAAAAGTTCATGGCATCATAGTAGTAGGCCAGCCCCGCAAGCTGCTCGGGGCAGGCGGGGGCAAAGTCCATGCAGGTGTCGGCCGTCATCTCATGCTCGGTCTGGCGGTGCGCCACAAGGCTGACATGGTGCCGTGAGTTCAGCGACTCCTGCCCGGTCAGGCGCAGCCAGCCGGGGCGCGCCGTCAGGGCAAGGGCTGCCCCCAGCGGGGCGCGGGGCACTGCATACCCGGGGGCAAATGCCGGGGCGTCAAAATCGTCCCTGTCCGGCCGGGCCGCCGGCGCAAAGGCGGGCAGCCCC
>OGYR01000310.1_pt1 | contig 34351 bp, 30 predicted proteins | sample 1576661 | NCBI WGS metagenome assembly OGYR01 (sample SAMEA3541490, study PRJEB24748) | human gut metagenome | biome: human gut; feature: human-associated habitat; material: faeces | place: China | collected 2012
AGCCCACCATGGCGCGGGCGATCATCTCGGCCACACCGGCAAACATGGCAAGGCCGGAGTGCCCCAGACCCTGAATGGTATAGCGATAGATGATAAGCACCGCCAGCGGGATGTAGAACAAGCTGTTCCAGAAGATGAAGTCCTGCGCATTGGCCATAATGGCGGTCTCGCCTGCGTCCAAAAACAGGCCGATCAGGGGCTTGTCCAGCACGCGCAGGATGAGGAAGGAGGCTACGCTGTACACGCAGCCGATGCCCAGTGCGGTGTTCACGCCGCGGTTCACGCGGCCCAGATCCTTCGCGCCCATATTCTGGCTGGTGTAGGTGGTCATGGCGGTGCCGATGCTCTCCAGCGGCACGCTGAGGAACTGCGCAGCCTTGCCGCCGGCGGTCTGCGCCGCCACGATGTCGCTGCCCAGACCGTTCACCGCGCCCTGCAGCACCACGCTGCCAATGGCGGTAATGCTGCACTGCAGACCCATGGGGAGGCCCATGGCGCAAAGCTTTGCGCAGTGCGGAGCGCTGATGCGCCCTTCTTCCTTATTCCAGCGCAGTTCCGGGTAGTGGCGCATGATGTAAATAAGGCTGCCGATGCCTGCCACAGCCTGACTGAACACGGTGGCAAAGGCGGCGCCGAACACGCCCATGTTGAACAGGATGATGCAGGCAAGGTCCAGCCCGATGTTCAGCACGCTGGCCACCAGCAGAAAATACAGTGGGCGCTTGCTGTCGCCCAGTGCACGCATCAAAGCGCTGGTCACATTATAAAGCAGCGTGAAAGGGATGCCCGCAAAGATGGTGCGGATATACACATCCGCAAGGTCGATGATATCGGCCGGGGTGTTCGTCCACACCAGCACCAGCCGGGTCATAGCCACCGTAACGATGGTAAGCACCGTGGCAAAGGCGATGGACAGCCACACGGTATTGGCGGTGTAACGGCGCATCTCGTGGTGGTCGCGGGCGCCGAAGGTCCATGAGATGGGGATGGAAAAGCCGCAGGCAATGCCGTTGACAAAGCCCAGCACCAGATAGTTCAGGCCGCCCACGCTGCCTACCGCTGCCAGCGCTTCCACGCCCACGAACCGCCCCACGATGATGGTATCGGCCAGATTGTAGAACTGCTGGAACAGGCTGCCCAGCATCAGCGGCACAGCAAAGGCAAGCAGCAGCTTCAGCGGGCTGCCCTGCGTCATATCTTTGGTCATGGAAATATACCTCCTGCCCACACAAAAAAGATGGATGTTCGCATTTTTGCCGTGAAAAACGCCCTGCCGGAAAAGCGGCAGGACGTTGTAAGGATTCATGAGTGGTATTATAGCGGAGCAGCGCCGATTTTACAAGACTTGGTTTGCATCAACATTTCCACTTTTTTGCCCAAAGAATTGGTGATTTTGCTCATTCCGCGTAGTGTACCAAAAACTGTTTGGTGCGCTGTTCCCGCGGGTGGTCGATCAGCTGCTTTGCGGGGCCTTCCTCCACCACCACACCGCCGTCCATGAACAGGATGCGGTCAGCCACATCCCGGGCAAAGTGCATCTCGTGGGTCACGATGATCATGGTGGTCTTGCGGTCGGCCAGCTCCCGCAGCACTCGCAGCACCTCGCCGGTCAGCTCCGGGTCAAGGGCACTGGTGGGCTCGTCGAAGCAGAGGATGTCCGGGTGCAGCGCCAGCGCCCGGGCAATGGCTACCCGCTGCTGCTGCCCGCCGGAAAGCTGGTGCGGGTAGTGGTCTGCCCGCTCCGAAAGCCCCATCTGCGCCAGCAGTTCCCGCGCCTGCTGTTCCAGCTGGGCGTGCACCGCCTTTTTGTTGGCGCGGTAGTTCGGGCGTTCCTTTGCCAGCAGCTCCCCTGCCAGCATCACGTTCTGCAAGGCGGTATACTGCGGGAAGAGGTTGAAGTTCTGGAACACCAGCCCGAAGTGCAGCCGCTTTTTGCGGATCTCACTCTCCCGCTGGGTGGCGGGGTCGGCGGCGTCCCACATGGTCTCGCCGTTCACCCGGATGCAGCCGGTGTCCGGCCGCTCCAGAAAGTTCAGGCAGCGCAGCAGGGTGGTCTTGCCGGAGCCGGACGAGCCGATGATGGCCAGCGCCTCCCCCTGCTCCAGCGTGAGTGAAATATCCTTTAAGACCTTTGTATCTCCGAAATTTTTGCCAATGCCGGAGGCTTCCAGTAATGCCATATTCTTAAAAACCTCCTCAGCAGCGGAAATAATCCAGTTTCTTTTCAGCCCAGTTGAACAACAGGGTGAGCGCGCCTACGAACACAAGGAAGAACAGCGCCGTGGAGAACAGCGGCCAGATCAAGCCCTTTGCGCTGTACTCCTTGGCCATCATGATGATCTCCTTGTTGGCGATGGTATTGGCCAGCGAGGTGTCCTTGACAAGGGTGATGATCTCGTTGCCCATAGGCGGCAGAATGCGCTTGACCACCTGCAAAAGGGTGACCTTAAAAAAGATCTGCGTGCGGGTCATGCCCAGCACCTGCCCGGCCTCGGTCTGCCCTTTAGGCACCGCCTCGATGCCGCCGCGGTAGATCTCCGAAAAATAGCAGGCGTAGTTGATGGCAAAGGCCACCACCGCCGCCACCATGCGCCCGCCGGAGCCGGAGGGCCACGGGTTATTCATGCCCAGCAGACCGGGGCCCAGATAAATGACAATGATCTGCAGCATCAGCGGAGTACCGCGGATGACCCAGACAAAGGTCTTTACCGCACCGGAAAGCAGCCTGCACCGGCTCATGGAACCAAAGGCCACCACCAGTCCCAGCGGCAGCGCAAACAGCAGCGTAAGGGCAAACAGCTCACAGTTGAGCAGGAACGCGCCGGAAAGGCGCCCAAGGATCACAGACACAAAAACACACCCATCTATCGTTTTGTTTTACGCCCGGCTCAGTCGGCCAGCGCCAGCTCGTACTTCTCGGCCAGTGCCTGCATGGTGCCGTCAGCCTTCAGCTCGTCAAAGGCGGCATCCACTGCGGCGGCGGCATCGCTGCCCTTGCGGAAGGCCACGCCGTATTCCTCGGCATTCAGTTCGTCCACGATCTTCAGACCGGCGTAGTCGGTGCCTTCCCCGATCATGGCGTTGGCAAGGGTCAAATCCAGCACAGCGGCATCTGCCGTACCGGCAGCTACTTCCATCAGGCAGTCGGTCTGCACGCTCTTGGAAACGTAGTCTGCCTTGGCAAGGTTCTCATCGCCCTGAATGGCGGCTTCACCGGCAGAACCGGCCTCGGCCACCACGGTCTTATCGGCAAGGTCGGCGGTGGAGGTGTAGGCAGTGCCCTCCTTGACCACCACGACCTGTGCGTTCTTGGCGTAGGCCTTGGTGGTGGCGGCGTTGGCCATGATATCCTCGGTCAGGGTCATGCCGTTCCAGATGCAGTCGATGCTCTTGGCGTCCAGCTCCACCACCTTGGTGTCCCAGTTGATCTCCACGAACTCCGGTTCTACGCCCAGCTTTGCGCACACAGCAGTGGCAAGCTCGGTATCAAAGCCGGTAAAGTTGCCGTCGGCATCGGTGTAGTTCATGGGCTCGTACACGGTGTAGCCGATGACCATTTTACCCTTGCCCTTGATGTAATCCAGATCGCTGCCCGCTGCGGCGGAAGCAGAACCGGCTGCACTGCCGGAAGCAGATGCCGCAGCAGAGGTGGATGCACTGCCGCCGCAGGCTGCAAGGCTCAGTGCCAGAGCACCGGCCAGAAATGCACTTGCAATACGCTTGAGTTTCATATCTTTTTCCTCCCATAGGGGACGTTCTGCGTCCCGCTCCCCTCTTGATTTACCATTTTACCATGCTAAAGCGGTAAACTGTGGTTATAGAATAGCGCGTTTGCCGCCGTTTTGCAAGAGGCAAACCCATTTTTTCGCACAATGCACTGCTTTGCCCCGCCCATAAGCCCGCTTTTTGTGGGAAAGTGTGCATACCCCTTCCGGCTTTGCGCCTGAAAGGGCAGCTGCAAATACCCCTTCCGTCTGCTCACTGCGTTCGCAGCCACCTTCCCCAAGGGGACGGCTTTTCGCGGTAGCGATAAACTTTCCGGCACCTCCATAAGGCGTCCCCTTGGAGGAGCTGGCGCGTTAGCGCCTGAGGAGGTATCCATAAAAAATCCCTCCGCACTTTTTGTGCAGAGGGACATCCTGTTTTTATGATTACTGCTCCGCCATGGCCTTCAGCGCCGCCTTTTGCAGGTCGGTGACCGAGATGGTGCACAGTGCCTTCAGGTCGGCGTCCGTGCCGTCTGCGGAAATCTTGCCGATCTCCACGGCATTTTTGCCCTTCAGGTAGCCGCACCAGCCTGCGCTGTGCTCGTACCACTCCTTGCCTAGGGCGCTTGCGCTGCGCATTCCGTAGCGGTCGCCCAGCTCGTTTTTGGTGTACACCGGCTCCCGCGGGGCAGACACGGTACCGTCCGCGCTGACGGTCAGCTCCGGCTCGGTCATATCCCCGATGGCACTGGTCACCCGGGCGTTCTCGTCCATGGTCACCACTGCCAGCGTGATTTTTGCCTGTACCTGCGCGTCCTTGTCATCTGTGCCCGCAAGCCCCTGCGGCATTTCGGCCACCTCTATGCCCAGTTTGACCGTATCACCCCGGGCAGCGCCCAGCACCTGCGCATTCTCGCAGGCGCGGACGACGGCATCCCGGTAGCGGTCCACCGCGATGGTGCAGCCGGAGAGAAGGTCTGCATCGGTTGGCTTGCCGTCCGCATCCGTTTTCAGTTTTTTCACCTCGTCCGGGGTCTTGCCCTCAAGCCAATCACCAAAGGCATCTGCCTGCTCCGCCCAGCCCTTTTTCAGGCCGGACACCTCTGCCAGTGGGTAGTCTTTTCCTTTCTGGCGCTTGGTGCGGGTATCGGTGGGGGTGGTCACCTTGCCGGTGCTGTCCGCACTGACCGAAAGCTCCAACTCGTCCAGTGTTACCCCGGCCAGCTTGCCGTCTGCATCCAGCAGCACGGCAGCCGCCACGGTGCGGATGTTGCCCGCACGGTCTGTGCCGGTCGCCTCGGTCAGGACCCCCAGCCCGGTGCGCCACGCCGCGCCTTGCGCCGCGCTGCTGCCCGCAGAGGTGCTGCCGCTCATCGTGCCGGAACTGCTGCCGGAGTTTCCCCCGCCGCAGCCGGTCAATGTCAGTGCTGCCGCCAGCGTGCAGCACAAAAGCCAACGCGATGCCTGTTTCATATCGTTACATACGCTCCCTTTCCGTGCCTGCATTGCTAACGCAGGCTTTGGAGCCAGTATGCCCCGCCGTGCGGGAATTTATGAGCAGATGCTTACATTAAAGGACTGAGCAGCCGCAGCACGCTGTCCAGTACCGTACCGGCCAGCCCGGTGCGACAGTCGGCGCACTGCACCTCCCGGCACTGGGGCAGGGTGCGGCGCACATCGTCCCGCAATGCCAGCACCTGACTGTTTTGCAGCAGCAGCACCCCGCACTCGAAGTGCAGGAACATACTGCGGTAATCCATATTGATGCTGCCCACCACCGCCGCGCGGTCATCGCTGACGCAGCACTTGGCGTGGAGGAAACCCGGGGTGTACTCGTAAATGCGCACCCCCGCCCGCAGCAGGGGCAGATAGTACGAGCGGCTCAGCCGGAACACCAGCTTTTTGTCCGGGATGCCCGGCAGCACCAGCCGCACATCCACCCCGCGCTTGGCGGCGTTGCGCAGCGCGTCCAGCATTTCCTCGCCAATGGCGAGATAGGGCGTATAAAAATAAACGTACTGCTGTGATTGTGCCAGAATATCCAGATAGACCGTTTCTGCCACCGGCTCCTCGTCCAGCGGGCTGTCCGCGTAGGGCTGCACGACCCCATCGCTGGCGGTCAGCACCGCAAGCTGCGGACGGAAGGCGCTGTAATCCTGCTCAAAGGGACGGAAGGCGTTCCAAAAATCCAGAAACATCACGGTGAAATTCCAGACCGCAGCGCCCTCGATACGCAGGCCCGCGTCCTTCCAGTAACCGAAGCGGGTGATCGCGTTGATATATTCGTCCGCCAGATTGATGCCGCCGGTGTAGGCTACTTTTCCGTCTATCACCACGATCTTGCGGTGGTCGCGGTGGTTCATCACCAGCGAGAGCAGCGGCACCACCGGGTTAAAGGGGATGCAGCGGATATGCGCCCGCTCCATGCGCACCACAAAGTCCTTGGGCAGACCCAGCAGGCTGCCGAAGTCATCGTAGATCAGCCGCACGTCCACCCCTTGTGCCGCTTTGCGCCGCAGAATATCCTCCACGCCCTGCCACATCTTGCCCTGACTGACGATGAAAAACTCCAGAAAGATGCTCTTTTCCGCCTTTTCAAGGTCGGCCAGCAATGCCGGATACATGGCTTCGCCGCAGGAGAAATACCGGGCGGTGGTGTTCTGCCATGCGGGGTAGCAGCCGTATTGGGTCAGGTAACGGCTCACGCCCCGGTTTTCGTCGCACAGACCGGCAGTCTGCCCGGGCTGCTGGGCGCGGTCTGCCCGGTGCGCCTGCTCCACCGCCTGCATTTTGCTGCGCAGGCGGCGGGAGGGGCGCTTGTTGCCAAAGGCCAGATACAGTGCCCCGCCCAGCAGCGGCAGCAGCCCGATGAGGGCGATCCAGCCCACCTTATAGGCGCTGTTTTCGTCTTTGCGCACCAGATACAGAATGATGAGCAGACTTAACCCGTTGAGCACCCCTGTGACCCACACCCGCGCCGTACCGGTGATGAGGGCAAAAAACACCCACGCCAGCCATGCAAGCTGCAGCGCTACCAGCACCACCGTGACCGTGATGCGGTTGAGGATGCGGTTGAAAAATTTGACGATCGGCAATCGGAACAGCATACCATCTCCCCTTTCCGTGTTAAGGTGTATCTGAAAACAAAGAAAATGACGAATATTTCGCAAGCACAAGCGGGATTTAAGGCAAATAGCCGCAGGAATCCTTTGTGGATTTCAAGGCTGTTTAACGCAAAATCCAGCTGTGTTTGTAGAAATAGACTAAATTTTCGACTTTTCAGATACACCCTAGCTTACCTCTATAATACGGTTAAGTATAACGCGGTTCTTCACCCTTTGCAAGCTTTTGGTGTCGGGTACACCGGCGTGCCGGCCGCCTTTATTCCTTATAAAAAAGTTCACCGGAGCGTCCGCAGATGCCCCGGTGAATCGAAATCATAGTATCATATTTTCCGCTCAGACGGTGGGTGCTTCGTTATCCTCGTAGCCCACCATCAGGCCGCCGTACTCCGCGTAGTAGCTGCACAGAGCGCCGCAGCTGCCTACCTCCACCTTGGCCTCCGGGAACACCGCATGGACCATGTGCTTCAGCCGCTCCGCAGCGGCAGCGTTGCAGCAGTGGTCGATGTGCACCCGGCCGTTGGTCAGGCCGTGCGCCTTCATCTCCAGCACCATGCGCTCCAGTGCGCCGTGCTCGCCGCGGGTCTTGCACAGAACCTCCAGATCACCGGCATCGCTGGCCTGCCCGATGACCCGGATGCCCAGCATCCGCGCCACAGCAGCCACAGCGGGCTTCACGCGGCCATTGCGGGCAAGATTTGCCAGAGATTCCAGCGCAAACAGCAGGTGGGTGTGCTCATGGTACGCCCGGATCTCCTCGCACACGGTATCAAAGGGCTTGCCTGCCTTGATCAGCGCCGCCAGACGCTCCACCAGCAGCCGGGACTCCGCACCAGTAGACAGGCTGTCCAGCACAAAGACCCGCGCGCCCTCGTGGCTCTGCTCGTACTCCTCGCCTGCCAGCAGTGCAGCGTTATAGGCACCGGACAGCGTACCGGTAATGGTTACAACATACACCTCGTCTGCGCCCTCGTAGGCGGTGAGCCAGTCCGAGATATTGGGGCAGGAGGTGCTGGTGCGGCCCTTATAGGTGCGCAGCATCTCGGCCAGCGCGGGAGCATCCACCTCTGCGGTATCCACATACTCCTGCTCGTCAGTCAGGATCTTCAGCGGCACACAGGCAAAACCCACATCGGGGAGCGCGTACACATTTGCAGAGGAATCTACAACGATTTTGCTTTTCATATTTTTCTCCATTTTCAAGCGGCGCACGCCGCAGTCATTCCTTTGTCCGTGACCATCATAGCAGTTTTTCAAAACCCTGTCAACTGTTTCCTTAAATTCTTTTACAAAGTTTTTGCAGACCGTTGACCAATTTTCCAAAATGCGGTATACTATTTCACAGACAGAAGTGCTTTTGCGGAAAGCAATTTCCCTGCCTTTGCACAAAAACAACGTTCCTGCTTGCAAAAAGTGCAGGAGCATGAACGGAACAAGATACTATGAAAGCTGAAACCAAACTCCGCGTTGCGGCGTGTGCTGCGGGCTTTGCCCTGCCCCGGTACAACGATCTCCCCTCGGTAGGGCTGTATCTGGACCAGACGGTGCAGTTCGTCAACGGCTATTTCCGCAGCTTCTGCGGGGTAGAGCTGACCCCTTCTATGGTAAGCAACTACGTCAAAAAAGGGGTGGTGGATCACCCCATCCGCAAAAAATACACCCGGGACCAGATTGCATCCCTGATGTACATTGCAGTCTCCAAAACGGTGCTCTCGATTGAAAACATCGACACCCTGTTCAAAATGCAGCGGGAGCACTGCTCCGCCGGGACAGCCTACGATATCTTCTGCGAGGAGTTAGAGACTAGTCTTTCCGTGGTGTTCGGCGGCAAGACAGCCCAGCCGCAGACTACGCTCAACGACGAGCGTCTGCTGCTGCGCAGCACCATTTTTGCAGCGGTCAACAAAATATATCTGGACTGCTGCTTCGATGCCTTGCGGCAGGAGCAGGCTCTGTGGTCGGATATCCTGCCGGATCTGGCGTAACAATACAACATCGCTCCGTATAGCAAAAGCCACCCGAAAACTTACGTTTTCAGGTGGCTTTTTTATTGGTGGAGGCGATGGGAGTCGAACCCATGTCCGAAAAGAGCTCAGTGTAGGTGTCTCCGGGTGCAGGCGATCTACAACATTCCCGCCGCGCCACGCCGATCGTCAGGCTAGCGCTTTGGTAGCTTCATGAGTTCCTGCCGGTCCGCAAAGCTTAGGTCCGTTCAGGTGCTGTGTCTAAAGGACGCCCCGGCCCCACACGACACAAGAGTGGGCGGAACGCGCAGCACTCAGGCTGCGAGCAACTGATAATTATTGTTGTCAGTTAATTTTTTTGGAGGAGTTATAGAGCAGTTCCCCCGCTGCTACCCGCTGCCCAGACCTTGCTCCCCCCGTCGAAACCTTTACGCCCCCATATAAAGCACATCTTGCGATGTGCGAAAAGCTTGGTTTTGCGGTGAGCCGCAGTCTGCAATTGGAATGCTTAATAATACTTGCCGTTGGACTTCACAGCCCGGTCAATGGAGCGCTTTGCATCGCGCTGGGCGGCATCGGCACGCTTGTCGTACAGCTTTTTGCCTTTGCACAGGCCCACTTCCATTTTTACGCGGCCATGCTTGAAATAAAGCGAGAGCGGCACCAGCGTATAGCCCTGCAGTTTGCACTGCTGGTGCAGACGCCGGATCTCACTTTTGTGCGCCAGAAGCCGCCGGACGCGCATGGGGTCCTGATTGAACAGATTGCCGTGGTCGTAGGGGCTGATGTGCATCCCCTTTACCAGCAGCTCGCCATTTTCAATATCTACCCAGCTATCCTTCAGGTTGACCCCGCCGGCCCGAAGGCTTTTTACCTCGGTGCCTTTGAGCTCCACACCGGTCTCCAGCGCTTCCAGAACAAAATACTCGTGGCGCGCTTCGCGGTTGGTGGCGATGCTCTTGGTCGCCGGGCGCTCCTTTGTGGGTGCCATGCTGCGCGCCTCCTTTCTCCGTTCCGTTTGTTGTTTCAGTATACCATTTTTTCAGGGTAATGCAAGGGCTGTTTCTGACAGAATTGTAAATTTTTACAGATTCACAGTTCTCCCCGGCCGGAAAGTGCCCGGTACAGGGTAGTTTCGTCCGCGTATTCCAGGCTGGCACCCACCGGCAGACCGGAGGCAAGCCGGGTGACCCGGATGCCCAGCGGCTTGATGAGCTTTGCCAAATACATGGCGGTAGCTTCGCCCTCCACGGTGGGGTTCATGGCCATGATGACCTCCTTCACCGTGTCGTCCTTCAGCCGCGCCAGCAGTTCCTTGACAGTCAACTGCTCTGCGCCCACACCGGCCAGCGGATCCAGCAGACCATGCAGCACATGGTACAGGCCGTTATACTCCCGGGTGCGCTCAAAGGCCTGCACGTCCCGGGGCTTTTCCACCACGCAGATCACCGAGGTGTCCCGCTTGGCGCTGGCGCACACCGGGCACAGGTCAGCGTCCGTAAAGTTCTGGCAGATGCGGCACCGATGCAGCCGGGTGTGCGCACCGCGGATGGCGTCCGCCAGCGCCGCAGCGTCCTTATCCGACATACTCAGCACCTGATAGGCCATGCGGGTAGCGCCCTTGCGGCCCACGCCCTGAAACTTGCCGAACTCCTCGATCAGCTTTTCCAGTGGTGCGGCAGTGTAGTCCATGGTATCTCCCCTTCCCGGCTCAGAGACCCGGAATGTTCAGGCCGCCGGTCAGCTTGCCCATCTCGGCCTCGGCAGTCTCATCCACCTGCTTCACGGTGGCGTTGATGGCAGCAGCCACCATGTCTTCCAGCATCTCGATGTCGTCCGGGTCCACAGCCTCGGGCTTGATGGTGATGGCCAGCACCTCGTGCTTGCCGTTCATCTTCACGGTCACCATCTCACCGGCGGCGCTGCCGGTGTACTCGGCGGCTTCCAGCTCGGCCTGCTTGCTCTTCATGTCCTCCTGCATCTTCTGAGCCTGACGCATCAGGGCGTTCATATCGGGGCGGCCGTAGCCTGCGGGCATTCTTGCTTTCATAATGGTATTCTCCTTTATTATAAACAATTTTTATCGTTTTTTGTGGGCGGTATCCTCAATGCTGACCTCTAACCCCAGCTTTTCCAGCGCCAGCAGGGACTGCTCCGCGTTGGAGGCGGTCTTTCCGGCTGTTTTGGGCTCGTAAGGGCCGATGGGCACCGGCACGCCGGATACCTCGGCAATCAGCTTTTTAATCAGCTTCTGGCTGTCCTTGTTCACCCGGATAAAATCACGGAAGGTCTTGCCGCCGTCGATCAGCACGCGGGTGCCGTCAAAATAAGCCTTGGACTTGCGCAGATACATATACAGCATGGGGTCGATGCCCTCCAGCTTCTGCACGATCTGTCCCCAGTACGGGAAGGGGTTCGTGCCCTGCTGCGCCACGCTGCGGGGCTTGGTCAGCACCGGGTCGGCGGGGTGCTCCTGCACCGGGGCAGGCGGTTCCTCTGCTGCAGGAGCCGACTGCGTGGGTTCTGCAGTGGCGGGCTGCTCCGGCTGACTGACCGGCTCCGGCTCCTCCGGCGGCGGTGCCTGCGGGGCAGGCTCGTCCCACGGCAGGGCGGCATCGCTCTGCTGTACCGGCGGTTCGTCCGGCATGAGCGGCAGCTCCTCCGCAGGGGCTGGCGGGGCTTCCGGCACAGCAGGCTGCGGGGACACTTCCTGCACGGCAGGGGCAGGCTTCTCTACTACTGCCGGGGTCTGGGGTGCAGTTGCTGCCGGTGCGGGCTGCACCGGGGCGCTGGCAAAGGGCTGCACCGCTGCCGCAAAGGGGCGGGGTGCTTCCGGCTGTGCCGCGCGGGCGGGGGCGGTCTGTACCGTTACCGCCTGCATCTGCTGGGGCGGCTCGGACAGGCTGAACAGTGCCAGTTCCAGCTCGATGCGCTGGTCGCTGCCACGGGTCATGTGTTCCAGCGCTGTGCCCAAAGTGCGGATGGCGCGGATGGCTTCCCGCTGCCCCATCTCCGGGCCTTTTTGCAGGTACAGTGCCTCTTCCTCCGGCGAAACACCGGACAGCAGCGCCTGCCCGCCGGGCAGTACCGCCAGCATCAGGGCGCGGTAGTGGGCGATCAGTTCCTCGGTCAGGCGCTTCACGTCCACCGACTGCTGCCGCAGCTGTGCCAGCTGTGCCAATGCGGCAGCAGCGTCCTGTGCTTCCAAGGCGTCAGAAATATGGAACAGGTAGCTGCGGTCGGTCACACCCGCCATGCGGCGCACCACGTCCGCGTCAATTTTGGCGGTGACGCCGGCGCAGGTGTCCAGAATGGACAGCGCATCGCGCAGCGCGCCATCGGCCAGACGGGCGATCAGCTCCGCGCCGTCGGAGGTCAGCTCCAGCTTTTCCTCACCGGCGATATACTCCACCCGCCGTGCGATATCCTCCGGCCCGATGCGGGTAAAATCGTACCGCTGGCAGCGGGAGAGGATGGTGGCGGGCACTTTCTGGATCTCGGTGGTCGCCAGAATGAAGATGACGTGTGCGGGCGGCTCTTCCAGCGTTTTCAGCAGCGCATTAAAGGCCGCTGTGGACAGCATGTGCACCTCGTCGATGATATACACCTTATACTGGCAGGCGCTGGGGGTGTAGGCGGTCTCGTCCCGCAGGTCGCGGATATCGTCCACGCCGTTGTTGGAGGCTGCGTCCATCTCCACCACGTCCAGCAGACTGCCGTTGTCGATGCCTTTGCAGATCTCGCACTCCCCGCAGGGGTCGCCACCCTCCGGGTGCAGGCAGTTGACCGCCTTGGCAAAGATCTTGGCGCAGGTGGTCTTGCCGGTGCCGCGCACGCCGGTAAACAGATACGCATGGCCCACGCGCCCTGCGGTGATCTGGTTTTTCAGGGCGGTCACGATGGCACGCTGGCCCACCACATCCTCAAACCGCTGGGGTCTCCATTTGCGGTAAAGCGCACGATACATGGCGATCTCTCCCCTTTCCCGGCCTTTGCGGCAAAAATAAAAGGACAGCGCATGACGGGGTTTTGTCCCCGCCTTGCGTAACTCGGCATACGGATGCAGGCTTACTGAAACGCACGAACGCACTGCTTAAGGCTGCTTGGTTCCCCACCTGACCTGGTTCACAGCGAGCCCATCGTACAGGACCCGCATCCGTATGCCGAACCACGCAGCAGGCGCTGTCCGACACATCCTTGTGGATGCTAAGATATTGTACCATAAACCCCGCCGGATTGCAAGAGGGGCAAAACAAAAAGGAGAAGCTCGAAGGCTTCTCCTCGTTTGTGCTAAAACTGTTTAGGACTGGCAAGCGGTGATCAGGCTCATCTTGTACACCTCGTCTGCGTTGCAGCCGCGGGACAGATCGTTGATGGGTGCGTTCAGACCCTGCAGGATGGGGCCGTAGGCAGCGTAGCCGCCCAGACGCTGTGCGATCTTATAGCCGATGTTGCCGGCCTCGATGCAGGGGAAGATGAAGGTGTTGGCCTGACCAGCCACCTTGCTGCCCTTGCACTTGACCTGTGCCACCTCGGGAGCAACGGCTGCGTCAAACTGCAGCTCGCCGTCCACAGCCAGCTCGGGATCCATCTCCTGAGCCTTGATGGTAGCGTCGTGGCTCAGTGCCACGGTGCCGCCCTTGCCGGAGCCCTTGGTGGAGAAGCTCAGCACAGCCACCTTCGGGTCGATGCCGAACAGCTTTGCGGTGCGGGCAGTCTCCACAGCCACCTCTGCCAGCTTGGAAGCGGCAGAGATCTTGACCTCGCCGGTAGCCTTATCAACGGTATCGGTGTAATCAATGTTGACAGCGCAGTCGCCCATGGCAATGCGCTTCAGACCCTCTTCGCCGCAGTCGCGGTCCAGAATAAAGCAGGAGCTCACCAGATGTGCGCCCTTCTTGGTCTTGACCAGCTGCAGAGCGGGACGGATGGTGTCGGCAGTGGAGTAGGTAGCGCCGCCCAGCAGGCAGTCTGCCTTGCCCATCTTCACCAGCATGGTGCCAAAGTAGTTGGACTTCTTCAGCAGGGCTGTGCACTCCTCTGCGGACTGCTTGCCCTTGCGCAGCTCCACCATGGTGCTGACCATCTCATCAAAACCGGCGTAGTTCTCCGGGTCGATGATCTCGGCAGCGGAAATATCAAAGTTACCGGCGGCGGCAGCAGCCTTGCACTCTGCCTCGTTGCCCACCATAACGACCTTCAGCACGCCCTCGGCCAGCAGCTTGCTTGCGGCCTCCAGAATGCGGGGGTCATTGCCCTCGGTGAACACGATCGTCTTGGGATTTGCCTTCAGCTGTGCTACCAGCGGTGCAAACATATCAGCCATTGTGATTACCTCCGAAATTGCTTTCCAAAATTTGTCTCCCATGTCTGTTGGACACAAGGATGCCTTTCTCCTTTATTCTAGCACAGACGGCAAAAAGTTCAAGACAAAATTGTGTTTTTGTGCTATATTTTAAGGGAGAAACCTTTGTTTTATTTGTGAATAAAATATCATACCAGTTTTAAAGGAGATGTTCTCCATGGATATGGATACTTTAAAGGCCGAATGCCTTGCCTGCACCCGGTGCGAGCTGTGCGCCACCCGGACGAACGTGGTGTTCGGGCAGGGCGTGCCGGACGCCGAGGTGCTGTTTGTGGGCGAGGGTCCCGGCCAGAGCGAGGACGAGCAGGGTCTGCCCTTTGTAGGGCGCAGCGGCCAGCTGCTGGACAAATACCTGTTTGCCATCGACCTTGACCGCGCAAAGAACTGCTATATCGCCAACATCGTCAAGTGCCGCCCGCCCCAGAACCGCGACCCGCTGCCCACCGAGAGCGAAGCCTGTATGCCGTGGCTGCGGGAGCAGTTCCGGCTGCTGCAGCCTAAGATCGTGGTCTGCCTTGGGCGCGTTGCCGCCCAGCGGATGATCCGGCAGGATTTTTCCGTCACCCGGGAGCACGGGCAGATCATTGAAAAAAGCGGCATCCTGTTTATGGGTACCTTCCACCCCGCCGCCCTGCTGCGCCAACCCCAGAACAAGCCCGAGGCCTTTGCGGACTTTACCGTGCTGCGGGACACCATTGCCGCCGTGTGCGAGCATACCTATTATAAATAAGGACAGGAACCAACCGCACCGCTTTTGCATACTGTAAAGCAAAAGCGAGGTGTTTTTGTATGGAAAGTTCCGTGCATCCTTCTGTGGATTTCTTTCTGGGCGCTACAACGCCCGCCGGGTTCAAGGGCTACTTTGCGCCGCTGCGCCGAGAGCCCGGGATGCAGCTGGTGCTGCTCAAAAGCGGGCCGGGCTGCGGCAAGTCTACCCTGATGAAGCGGCTGGCGCGCGCCGCACAGGATAAGGGCGAGCCCATCCAGCGCATCCACTGCGCCAGCGACCCCGACAGTCTGGACGGGGTGGTGTTCCTGCGGCAGAAACGCGCCATCATCGACGCCACCGCGCCCCATGTGGTGGAGCCGGAAGCCCCCGGCGCAGACGAGCGGGTGTTGAGTTTGTACCACACCATTGACGCCGATGCCCTGCACCCCCACAAGGACGAGGTGACCGCCCTGTTTGCCCGCAACCAGCTGCTGCGCAGCCGGGCGGCGCGGTATGTGGCCTCGGCGGGCAGCCTGCTGCTGGACAGCCGCCGCGCCGAAGCGTGCAGCGCCAACTTTGAAAAAGTGCGCCGCTACGTCAAGCGGCTGTGCACCCGCCTGTTGCCCCGCACTGAGGAGATGGGCTCTGAAGAGCTGCGGCTGCTCTCGGCCATCACGCCCAAGGGCGAGGTGTTCTATCAGGGCACGGTGCAGGCGCTGGCAGACAAATGCATCCTCTTCCGGGACGACTACGGGGCAGTCTCCCGCCTGCTGCTGGAGCTCATCCGCGCCGAGGCGCTGGCGCGGGGCTACCACATCATCACCTGCCCCTGCGCCATGCACCCGGAGGATAAGATCGACCACATTATCATCCCCTCCCTGCGGCTGGCGTTTTTGACCGACAACCGCTGGCATCCGGTGCGGCTGTCTGCGGCGCAGACTGTGCGGTGCAGCCGTTTTGTGGACAGGGAGAACCTTTCCGCCTGCCGGGCACGGCTGCGCTTCAACGAGCGCGCCGCCGCCGAACTGTTGGAACAGGCCTGTGCCCTGATGGCGCAGGCAAAAAGCTGCCATGATGAACTGGAGACCTACTACCGCACCGCCGTGGATTTTGCACAGGTGGATGCCGCAGCCGCCCAGTGCATGGAGTTGTTCGGGGTAGGATAACGAAAAAAACGGAGGTGAAACGCTTTGGCAAGCATCCATCTGCCCATCCGGCAGCTGGTGGAGTTTTTGCTGCGCACCGGTAACATCGACAGCCGCTTTGCCGGCTTTGACCGCGCCAACGAGGGTGCACGCATCCACCGCAAGCTGCAAAAGGCCGCCGGGGAGGGTTATCAGGCCGAGGTATTCCTCCGCGCAGAGCGGGAAGCCTGCGGCATCGCCTTTACGCTGGAGGGCCGGGCAGACGGCATTTTCACCGACGAAAACGGCACTGTGACCATTGACGAGATCAAGACCACCGCTGTCCCCTACGAGGAGATCACCGAGGAGCTGAACCCCTGCCACTGGGCGCAGGGCATGGTATATGCCGCCATTTTCAGTAGCCAGCAGGGGCTGGAAGCGCTTGCCGTGCGGCTGACCTATTATCAGGTCGATACCGACCAGATTCAGCGCTTTGCCCGGCAGTTCACTCAGCAGCAGCTGGAGCAGTTTTTGCGGCAGCTTTTAATGCAGTATGCCCCGTGGGCGCAGCGCCAGCTGGATTGGGACACCCGGCGCAGCCAAAGCCTTGCGGCGCTGCAATTTCCCTTTGCGGAGTACCGCCCCGGGCAGCGGGCGCTGGCGGGTGAAGTGTACCGCGCCTGCCGCGCCGGGAAAAGCACCGACCGCAAGGGCGGCACCCGCGTTTTTTGTCAGGCGCCTACCGGCATCGGCAAGACCATGAGCGCGCTCTTCCCTGCCCTGAAAGCCATGGGCGAGGGCTGCGGCGCAAAACTGTTCTACCTGACCGCCCGCAACACCACCCAAGCCGCCGCCGAGGACGCGGTGGCGCGGCTGCGTGCCGCACAGCCCGGCCTTGCCCTGCGCAGCGTGACCCTGACCGCCAAGGAAAAGGCTTGTCTGCACCCGGACGCCGAAGGGCACCCCGCCTGCCTGCCGGAAGTATGCCCCTTTGCCAACGGCTACTACGACCGCCGCAAGGACGCGCTGGCGGCTCTGCTGGACGGCAGCGGCAGCTTCAGCCGCGCCGCGCTGGCGGACACCGCCCGGCAGTTCTCAGTGTGCCCCTTTGAGCTGGGGCTGGATCTGAGCGAGTGGTGCGATGTGGTCATCGGGGACTACAACTATCTGTTTGACCCGGTGGTGCACCTCAAGCGCTTTTTCGATGCCGCCGGGGACTGGCTGTTCCTCATTGACGAGGCGCACAACCTGCCGGACAGAGCCCGCGCCATGTACTCGGCGCAGTTTGCCAAAAGCAGCCTGACCGAGGCAAAACGGGCGCTGGGCAAGGGCAAAAGCAGCTTGAAAACCGCGCTGACCAAGGCGGATAAAGTCTTTCTGGCGGCGCGCAAGGCCTGCGCACAGGCTGCGCCCCGCGCAGACGCCGAACTTGCCGGGGAGACAGAGCCCGCACAGGTAAGCCTTTTACCCGCTGAAGCTGCCCCGGATTTTGCCCTGCCGCAGCCGCTGTACGCCCGGGACGGCACCGTGTTTTTGCAGCAGCTGCCCGCCGCTTTGCCCGCTGCCCTGCGGGCGGTGCACACGCCCTTGCAGGACTGGCTGGAGCAGAACCCTGACGACCCCGCCCATGCGCAACTGCTGGAGCTCTACTTTGCCTTGCAGGATATTGCCCGCGCGGCCGACCGGTACGACAGCCATTTTGTCACCCAGCTTACCGCCCGGGGCAGCGAGCTGGAGCTGTATCTGCTCTGCTTAGACCCCGCGCCCTTTGTGGACGCCAGTCTGGCGGCAGGGCGCAGCGCGGCGCTGTTCAGTGCCACTTTGACCCCGCCTGCCTTTTACCGCAGTGTGCTGGGCAGCGCCGATGCCCGGGCGGTGGCGCTGCCCAGCCCCTTCCCGCCGGAAAATCTGGGGCTGTTCTGTCTGCCGGGCATCTCCACCCGCTACCGCCAACGGGAAGCCAGTGTGCCCGCCGTAGCCAATGCGCTGGCGGCGCTGGCGCGGGGTAAGACCGGCAACTATCTGGCGTTTTTCCCCAGCTACGCCTATTTGCAGCAGGTGTACGAGGCGTTTGCCGCCCACTGGCCGGATATCTCCACCCTTGTGCAACAGCGCAGCTTGGACGATGCCGGGCGTGCGGAATTTCTGGCGCAGTTCGTGCCCCACCCCGCCAACACGCTGCTGGGCTTTGCCGTGATGGGCGGCATCTTCGGCGAGGGGGTAGACCTTGTGGGCGACCGGCTCATCGGCTGTGCCATCGTGGGGGTGGGTCTGCCGCAGGTGAACCCCCGGCAGGAGATGCTGCGCCGATATTACGAGGAGCAGTCCGGCTGCGGCTTCGACTACGCCTACCGCTACCCGGGCATGAACAAGGTACTGCAAGCCGCCGGGCGGGTGGTGCGCACCCCACAGGACAAAGGCGTGGTGCTGCTTTTGGACGACCGCTTTGCGCAGCCCGACACCGCCCGTCTGTTCCCACCGCACTGGCAGCACATCCGGTATCTGCCCGGTACCGCCGCGCTGGAAACGGCGCTGGCAGCGTTCTGGGATACCTGAAACCGCAAAAGGAGTTGTTGCATCATGCGCAACAACTCCTTTTTGCTATAACCTTAATACTCCACGCCCTTCCGTGCGGCGATGCCCTTCTGGTAGGGGTGGCGGCGGCAGAACATCTCTGTGAGGTAATCTGCGGCATCCAGCATCCACCCGGGGGCTGCGTGGGCGGTCAGAATGCACTCCTGCCCGGCGGGGCGGTGCAGCACCGCCTGCTGCAACAGGGCTTTATCCACCATGTCCAGCTCCCACGCGCTGCCGGCTTCGTCCAGCACCAGCATATCACAGGGCTGCGCCAGCGCCGCCGCAAGATTTTTGTTCTGTAAAGCGCGGGTAGCGGCCTTTTCCGCCTCGTTCATCTGAAAAACAAATTTCTGCCCGGCCTTGCCCCGGTAAACGACAGCGCCCAGCTGTTCCAGCAGCGGGATCTCGCCGCTCTGCCCGCCCTTTAAAAACTGCACGATGACCACACGTTTTCCGCTGCCCAGCGCCCGCAGGGCAAGCCCCATGGCGGCTGTGGTCTTGCCCTTACCGTCGCCGTAATACAGATGCAAAAGGCCTAAGCTTTCCATTGTCCTTCTCCTTTTTTGTAACAAAAGGCACCCGCAGCCCTGTATGCTTAGCAAAACGGCTGCGGATGCCTTGTTCTTTACACGTTGCTTTTACTGGTACAGCGGAAACTCCCGGGTCAGGCGCAGAACACGCTCGCTGATCTCGTCCTTCTTTTCCTCATAGTGCCAGATGCAGTCTGCAATGCAGTCCGCGATCACCTGCATCTCGGCTGCGCCCATGCCGCGGGTGGTGACAGCCGGGGTGCCCAGACGCACGCCGGAGGTCACAAAGGGGCTGCGGATCTCGCCGGGGACGGTGTTCTTGTTGGCGGTAATGTGCACGCTGTCCAGACGCTGCTCCAGGTCCTTGCCGGTGCACTCCTCGTCCCGCAGGTCAATGAGCATCAGGTGGTTGTCGGTGCCGCCGGATACCAGCTTGACCCCGCGCTGCTGCAAGGCCGCAGCCAGCGCCTGTGCATTTTCTACGATCTTGCGGGCATATTCCTTGAACTCCGGCTTCAGTGCCTCGCCAAAGCAGACAGCTTTTGCTGCAATCACATGCTCCAGCGGGCCGCCCTGCGTGCCGGGGAACACTGCCGAGTTGATGCGCTTGGCAATGATGGGGTTGTTGGTCAAAATCAGGCCGCCGCGGGGGCCACGCAGGGTCTTGTGGGTGGTGGTGGTCACCACATCGGCGTAGGGCACGGGGCTCTGGTGCTGACCGCCCGCCACCAGGCCGGCAATGTGCGCCATATCCACCATCAGGTATGCGCCGTAGCCGTGAGCGATCTCGGCCAGTTTTTCAAAGTCGATGGCGCGGGGGTAGGCAGAAGCGCCCGCCACCAGCATCTTGGGGCGCACCTTGCGCACCTGCTTTTCCAGCTCGGCGTAGTCGATGACGCCGTCTGCGCCGACGCCGTAGGAGATGAAGTGGTAGTTTTTACCGGACATATTCACCGGAGAACCATGGGTCAGGTGACCGCCCTGCGAAAGGTCCATGCCCATAACAGTATCGCCCAGCTCCAGCAGGGCAAAATACACGGCAAGGTTGGCCTGTGCACCGGAATGGGGCTGGACGTTGGCGTACTTTGCCCCGAACAGCTGGCAGGCGCGCTGGATGGCAATATTCTCCACCTCGTCTACATAGACGCAGCCGCCGTAGTAGCGCTTGCCGGGCAGGCCCTCGGCGTACTTGTTGGTCAGCACGCTGCCCATGGCTGCCATCACGGCGGGCGAAACGATGTTCTCGCTGGCGATCAACTCAATGTTCTCGCGCTGACGGGTCAGCTCCCGCTCCATGGCTGCGCCCAGTTCCGGGTCGGCTGCGTTGACCATGCCGATGGTGTCCATCATATCCTTGTACATTTTACTTGCCCCTCTCCACAAAATGTTGCAGGTTCTCTCAGCGCAGCGCCCGCACGGCGCTTGCTGCTGTAAGATAATCATAGCAGAAAGCGGCGGCGGCTTCAATCCTCTTTTCGCCAAAAGGCTTGCTTTTTTTGTCTGAAGTGTTTATTATGTTTGTATAAAAATGCGCTGTCGATTTTGTATATTTTTCAAGTTTCTTCCACCACAGGTGAAGCGAGGTGTTTTGTATGACCATTGCCGAGGAAAAACAGGCGCAGCGTACCGCTGGCCGTGCCGCCCGCAAAGCGCTGGCTGCGCCGCAGCGCGCTGCCGCCAACGCGGCGCTGTTCCGTCGGGTGCTGGAACTGGATGCCTACCGCACTGCCCATACCCTTTTGCTCTACGCAGCCTTTGGGGGCGAAGCCGACCTTGCCGCCGTGGCTGCCGAAGCTGTCCGGCATGGCAAAACGGTGGCCTACCCGGTGTGCGGCGAGGGCTTTTCCCTTACCGCAGCCGTGCCGGGCGCGGACGGCTGGGCGGTGGGTCAGTACGGCATCCGCACGCCGGTGCCGGAGCGCTCTGCCCTTTTGCAGCCGGAGCAGCTGGATCTGGTGCTGGTGCCCTGCACCGCCTTTGACGCAGACTGCTACCGGGTGGGCATGGGCAAGGGCTACTACGACCGCTACTTGCCCCGCTGCACCCGGGCGGTGAAGATCGGCATTGCATTGGAGGTTCAGCGCGTCCCCCGCGCCGCCGTGGACGACCACGACCAGCGGCTGGATGCTTTTGTAACAGAGAGGGGTATCTACACATGGAAATGAACGATTTAAGCTGCGCACAGTTTCTGGCACAGCTTGCCAGCAAAGCGCCCACGCCGGGCGGCGGCGGCACTGCCGCTCTGGTAGGCGCTGCCGGTGTGGCACTGGGCAACATGGTGGGCTGCCTGACCACCGGCAAAAAGAAGTACGCCGTCGTGGAAGCGGACATTCAGGCACTGAACGCCCGGGCTGAAGCCCTTCGGCTGGAGCTGGAAGCGCTGGTACAGGCCGATGCCGATGTTTTTGCGCCGCTGGCTGCGGCCTACGGCCTGCCCAAGGACACCCCGGAGCAGACCGCGCACAAGGCTTCTGTGCTGGAAGCCGCACTGGACGGTGCAAGCGCTGTACCGCTGCAAATTATGGAAAAGTGCGCCGAGGGCATCGCGCTGGCGGGGCAGTACGCCGCCAAAGGCAGCGTGCTGGCGGTATCGGATGCAGGCTGCGCCGCCGTGCTGTGCAAGGCCGCCTTGCAGGCCGCAAGCCTGAATGTGTTTATTAACACCAAGCTGATGGCAGACCGCAGCCGCGCCGCCGTGCTGGACGCCCGGGCAGACGCATTGCTGGCAGAGTTTGTGCCCCGGGCAGACGAAACCTTCGCCGCCGTCAGCGGGAAACTCCGCAATAAATAATATCACAAATGAGGGAAAGTATATGGCAACAATTTTAAAGGGCGCGCCGGTGGTGGCCGCCATGAACGAGCGCAATGCCGCGCTCTGCGAGCAGCTGAAAGCCAAGGGCATTACCCCCACGCTGGCCGTGGTGCGGGTGGGCGAGCGGGAGGATGACCTCTCCTACGAGCGGGGCGTGACGACCCGCTGCGGTAAGGTGGGCGTCGCAGTCAAGCAGTTCGTGCTGCCCGCCGACGCCACGCAGGAACAGCTGCTCCGGGTACTGGACGAGGTGAACACCGATGACGGCATCCACGGCTGTCTGCTGTTCCGCCCGCTGCCCAAGCAGTTCGATGACCGCACCGTCCGCGCCGCTCTGCGCCCGGAAAAGGACATCGACGGCATTACGGACGCTTCGCTGGCCGGGGTGTTCACGAATACCGAGCTGGGCTACGCGCCCTGCACTGCGCAGGCCTGCATGGAGATTTTGAAGTATTATAACGTTCCTCTTTCCGGCAAGCGCGCCGTGGTGGTGGGACGCAGCCTTGTGGTGGGCAAGCCAGCCGCCATGATGCTGGACCGGGAAAATGCCACCGTCACCCTGTGCAACTCCCGCACCCAGAACCTGCCGGAAGTGTGCAGGCAGGCCGACATCGTGGTGGTGGCCATGGGCAAGATGGCGGCTGTGGGCGCGGACTGCCTGCGGGCAGGCCAGACCGTCGTGGATGTGGGCATCCATGTGAACGCAGAGGGCAAACTCTGCGGTGACGTGCAGTTTGCCGCCGCAGAGCCGGTGGTGGAGGCCATTACTCCCGTGCCCGGCGGCGTAGGCACCGTGACCACCTCGGTACTGGTAGGTCATGTGGTGCAGGCGGCGTGCAAAAAGGCCGGAGTGTAAAACTTCCCCAGTCTCAACTATCAGATAGAAAACAACGGGGCTGTTGCAAAATAGCCACAACGAAAAAATGAGATAGGCTTCCCCGAAAGGGGGTGCCTATCTCATTTTTTGTTGTAAGCTGGAACTGTCATGAACCAACTACAACAGGAACGGTATACAGGAAAGGGCGGCATATATCAACAGTTGACCCTTCCAATAAGCGAAAATACTTTAACAGATGAACATGAACCGGTGTATACTTTCAATGGACGTTGTAGTATAATAGCGTTGACCACCCGGCTGCATTTTCCGGATGGGTGGATGAGGAAACAAAGCCCAATGACGGAGGAATGATATGATTTTGCTTAACCAGATCATAAGTGCAGTTTTACAGCTTTTGATTTTTTTAAGTATTCCTTTTGTGTGGTATCTTCTAACACAGAAAAGGGTCACCGGTTTTTTCAAATGGCTGGGACTCAAAACTGCTCCCACCCCACCTTTGAAGATCATGTTTTGTATCCTTGTGGGATTTTTAGTGGTACTATTTTTACCCTATCTGTGGCTCTATCGATCTGGCAATTTGAATTATCAAGGATTTACAGTGGACGCATTTCGACAAACCGGTTGGAGCATCGAAACATTTACAGTCATCTTGATCTGGGCTGTCGTTCAGACTTCCTTATCGGAAGAAATTCTCTTTCGTGGGTTTCTCTGCAAACGGTTGTGCAATAAATGGGGAGAAACCGTGGGAAACGCCCTGCAAGCTCTCATTTTTGGCATGATTCACATCGTTGCATTGCCAGACAAGAACCTCCTCGCCATGTTCCTCATCGTATCCCTGACGAGCGGAATAGGCTATGCCTTAGGATGGCTTTCGTTAAAAAAAGCCCGTGGAAGCATTTTATATGGCTGGGTGATCCATGCTGCGGTCAATATTCTTTCGCCCATTCTTGTTTTTACATTTTTGTTGCCCAGTTATATGCTGCAATAAGGTAGACCCCCGGAGCGGAAGGGTAATGATAGAAACTAAAAAAAGGCTGTTGCACATGCGACAGCCTCTATTTTTGTACGAACAAGCGTAAGAATCAAGCAGTATCAATATCCAAAACAAAAGCATGTGCAACAAATTTTCTCGAAAATCAGAAATTTTCGATAGATTTATGATGCACATGCTTTTTTGAATTGTTTGGTTATACGCTTGATTTTGAAAATGACTGCTACACTTTCGGCTAAAACGATGTGCAACAGCCCCGTTTCTCTTTCGTTTTATAGTGTGCCGCTTAGCCCCGCACAAGGAGCAGCAGCAGGGCCGAGGCCACACACTGCAGAATGAGCCAGCGGGCTACCACCTGCTCATCACTCCAGCCCTTGCGCTTGCGCACATGGTCGTGGAGAGGGGTCAGGGTGTTTTTCAGGATCCAGATGTGCAGAAAACGCTTCAGGCTGATCTTCAGAATGCCCAAACTGCCGTCTGCGATAAACACGATGGCGGCCAGCAGGAAAGCAAAGGGGTGGCCGCACTTAAGCGACAGCATGGCGATGAAAAAGCCCATGGCGCGGCTGCCCGCATCGCCCATCAGCAGGCTGGAAGGCTTGGCATTCAACCACAGGTAAGCCAGCAGCGCACCGATGAACACCACGCCGGCGGTGGCGTAGGCGCCCAGCTCGGTCTTATAAGCCAGCAGGTAGGTGCCAATGGTCACCACTGCCAGACTGGCGGAAAGGCCGTCCACACCATCGGTGCAGTTGACCACGTTGATGCTTGCCCAAATAAGGATAACGATGAGCAGCAGGTACACCGCATAGGGCAGGGTGAAGCTCCACTGCAAAAAGTGTACGCCGCAGCCATTGAAGTTCAGGTAGGTCACGCCCGCCAGCACTGCGATGACAAAATCGATGATGCCTTTTTTGTACTCGTTCCAGGCAGTTTCGGCGGCATCGTCCAGATAGCCGGAGAGCATGGAAGCGATCAGCAGCACATTATACACCACATACTCGGTGGTGAAGGGCAGAAACGCCAGCGACACCAGTGCGATGCACAGCACAAAGATCAGTCCGGAGCCTCGTGCCTTGCCTTTGGAAAGCTCGCCGTTCACCGCAAAGGCGCGGCCATGGTCGTGGGGCAGTTTATCGCGGAAAATGGAATCTGTCAGGGCGGTCAGGGCAAACGCCAGCAAAAATGCCATGGCATCCACGCCCCGCTGCCCGATAACAGAGGTCAGCATTTGGATCATAAGATAACATTCCTCTTTCTTTCTGTATAGTACGTTGTGAGTGTATCACGCCCTAGACCAAAAATCAATCCCGGCGGCAAAATTCACTTTGGATTGACTTTTCTCCCGTGGCTCTCTATAATAATGTATTAGTCTGTAATTTTCACCCACAACGCAGGAGGTTCCATGTCCATTACACTTGAGCAGCTCTCTGCCCGGATGCGGCAAGGCGAGCAGGTGCCGCTGCGCCATACCGCACAGGTGGCACTGACGCTGAGCATTCCTTCCATTTTGCAGCAGATCGTGGTCACCGCCATGGAGTACATCGATGCAGCCATGGTGGGGCATATCGGTGCCGCTGCCACCGCTTCCATTGGCATCGTCAGTTCCAGCACATGGCTGCTGCACGGGATGCTGGCCGGGCTGTGCATGGCGTTTTCCATTCAGGTGGCGCAGTATCTGGGCGCAGACCGCCAGCAGGACGCCCGGGGCGTTCTGCGGCAGTCCATGCTGTTCAATCTGGCGGTGGGGCTTGCCGCAGCGGCCTTTGGCGTGGGCATCAGCCGGTTTCTGCCCGGGTGGCTGGGCGCAGACACGGCATTGCAGGCAAACGCTTCGGCCTATTTTGCCATCTGGTCGGCTTCCCTGCCCTTTATCATGGCCATGGGCACCTATGCCGCCATGCTGCGCTCCACCGGCGATGCCCTGACCCCCGGCCTTATTAGTGTGTTCACCTGTGTGCTGGACATCATCTTCAACTTTTTCCTCATCAACCCCACCCGGGAGATGACGGTGTTCGGCCAGAACCTCACGGTCTGGGGTCTGGGCTGGGGCGTACCGGGCGCAGCACTGGGCACGGCGCTTGCCAACGCTGTGGGCGGCACGCTGGCGCTTGGCGTTCTGCTGCTGAGGGATGGCCCGCTGTGCATCCGCAAGCCCGGCTCGTGGCACATTACCCGCGCCTGCCTGCATAACGTGTGGAAGGTGGGCGCACCACTGGCGGCAGAGCGCGCTGCGCTGTCCTCAGCACAGGTGCTGCTGGTGCGCATCGTGTCCGGGCTGGGCACTACCGCCATTGCCGCCAACAGTCTGGGGGTCAGCGCCGAGAGCCTGTGCTACATGGCGGGCTACGGCATTCAGGACGCCGCTCTTGCGCTGGTGGGGCAGGCCGTGGGCGCAAACCGCCGGGACATGGCCAAGCGCTTTGCGTGGCTGTGCACCGCCATGGGCATGGGCATCATGGCACTGACCGGCGTGGGGCTGTATGTGTTTGCCCCGCAGCTGATGGGCATTTTTACCGCCGATGCCGCCGTCATTGCGCTGGGTGCGCGGGTGCTGCGCATCGAAGCCTTTGCCGAACCGATGTTCGGGGCAAGCATCGTAGCCAGCGGCTCCATGCAGGGCGCAGGCGACAGCAGCGGCTGCTTTATCCTGAACCTTGTCAGTATGTGGGGCGTGCGGCTGACCTTGGCAGTTCTGCTGGCTCCCCACTTTGGGCTGGTGGGCGTATGGGTGGCTATGTGCGCCGAGCTTTGCACCCGCGGCGCACTGTTTTTGCTGCGCATGGCGCGGGGCAAATGGCTGGATAAAGGCGCACTGGCGTAAAGACGGCGTGCGCCCTCTCAGGCGCTCCCGCGCCAGCTCCCCCAAAGGGGGAGCCAAGGTTTAAAGCCCATTGCTAAAGCATTAGGTATAATGAGAAAGTTTCCGGCAGTGCTCTTGGCTCTCCCTTTGGGAGAGCTGGCAAGCCCGACAGGGCTTGACTGAGAGGGCGAAACTGACGCGTCCGCAAACTTTACACTTTAGCCGGAAACATCATTGCTATGCCAAGGGCCCATCTCAGAGGGGGCTGGCGAGCGCAGCGAGACTGGGGGTGCAGCCGTGACGGAAGGGGTAAGCCCTCTAAAGAGAAAGAGCCGGAAAGTCCGCGGACTTTCCGGCTCTCTGTTATTTCAGCAGCTTACTTGCGGCCGTGCAGGATGGGAGACAGGGGCTTATAAATCAGCAGACACAGCACGGCGTCCAGCAGACCCTTGACCAGCGTGAAGGGCATGTTGAAGATCACAAGGCACTTGATCAGGCTATCGGCAGAGGGCAGGATGGCCTGATACATGCCCAAAATAGCTTCCAGCGGCATGTGGTAGAACCGTACATAGGCCGGGTAGGTGATGAAGTAGTTGGAGGGCACGCTGAACACGGCCATAACGGCTGCACCGGCGATGGCACCCAGAATAGCGGTCTTGCGGCTCTCGTGGCGCTTGTAGACAAAGCCCGCCACAGCAGAGAACACCGCGCCCAGCATAAAGTTGCACAACTCACCCACGCAGGCGGTGGAGGTGCCCTTGATGATGATGTGCAGTAGGTTCTTCATAAAGCTGATGACCACGCCGTACACCGGGCCCAGTGCAAAGGCACCCAGCAGGGCGGGCAGGTCGGAGAAGTCCATCTTGACAAAGGACGGGATGAGCATCGGCAGCGGGAACTCGATGAACATCAGGATAAAGGCGACCGCACTGAGCATGGCGGCAACGGTCAGGTTGTGGGTGGTATTCTTTTTCATGGTAGTTGTCCTCCCCGGGGTGTACTCCCCGTTCAAATTTGTTCGGAAAGCCCTTTTCGCGCTGGATCGAACCGGAAAGACAAACCAAAAAGCGCCCTGCTGCAACCAAAAAACTGCAACAGGGCGCACAGACGCAATTTGCCTGCCGTTTCTTGCATCCGGACTATACCGTTGGTCCCGGAGTTGCACCGGGTCAGCACCCTTGCGGGTGGTCGCGGACTTTACCGCCAGTGGGGAATTGCACCCCGCCCTGAAACGAACTTTCTGGCTTAGAGTATAGCGCGGTACTGCGGCGCTGTCAAGCCCCCTTTTCGAAAAGTTTGCGTATTTTTTGTCAAAGTGTGTTTTCACCTTTCTTTCCTTGCCCCGGGCGGCAGAGTATGCTATCATAATATGCGTTGTGAAAAAACACAGGAGGTTTTCCATGATTTTCTCGATCCGTGGCCTTGGTTTTGAACTGGGCTCTCTTCTGCTGGAAGGCTGGGCAGCCTTTGCCGCCCGCGTGGTATGCGCGGCGCTGCTGCTGGTGCTTGGCTGGCTGGTACGGCAGCTTTTGTCCCGTAAGGTGTGCCCTGCCCTGCTGCGCCGCAGCTGGCGGCTGGCTGGTACGCCCATTTTGCTGCGCAGCTTTGCCGTGCCGGTGCAGCGGCTCACCCTTGCAGCATTCATCTATGCCGCAGCGGCCAGCCTGCCGTGGGCAATTGCCGGCGTGAGCAAATTTCTGCTCATAGCCTTTGAGCTTGCCGCCACCTATTTTGTGTGTCAGGGGCTGTACGCCGCCGCCGATCTCACCGACCTTTTGCTGGCGAGCTGCGGCGAGGAGGTGCGCACTAACCGCACCCTGACCACCCTGCTGAACAAGGTGTACAAAGTTCTCATCGTGGTGCTGGGCGTTATGACCATGGCACAGGAGAGCGGCCTGCCGGTGGGCAGCATCGTAGCCAGTGCGGGTCTTGTCGGTCTGACCATCTCTCTGGCCGCACAGGACAGCGCCAAAAACCTGTTCAGCGGGCTGGTCATCCTGCTGGATCGCCCGTTTTCCATCGGCGACTGGATCACCGTAGGCGACGTTTCCGGCGAAGTGGTGGACATCAACTTCCGCTCCACCAAGGTCCGCGCACTGGATAACTCGGTGTACATCCTGACCAACAGCACGGTCAGCTCTGCCACCATCAACAACGGTACTTTGCGCAACAAGCGGCTGTACCGCTTCACCCTCGGGGTCACCTACGACACCACCCGCCCCCAACTGGAACAGCTGATGGCCGACCTGACCGCCATGCTCAAGGCCAGCCCCTACACCTACGAGGACTCGGTGCTGGTAAAGCTGAGCGGCTTCGGGGCTTCCAGCATTGACCTGCTGGTGTCTGCCTACCTGCGCACCGCCGACATGACCCGCTTTTTGCAGATGCAGAACGATTTGAACCTTGACCTGATGGACGTGATGCAGAAAAACGGCGTGGACTTCGCCTTCCCCTCCACCACCGTGTATCTGGAAAAGAACAGCGAAAACTAAAAGACGATCCAGAATGGCCGCCGCATACGCTTTGGCCATCTTCAGCAGAAGTCTATTTCTAATTTATGTTTGCCGCAGCCTGTGGGCTGCGGCAAACGCATTTTCACGGGCTAAAACAAAGAAACGCCGGTTTTATTGTAATAATCAGGCGCTTTTGCCCTATAATTTCCCGTCTTGTCATGTTATTCTTATAGTGCACCCGCAGATACTGCGGGACACGCCATCAAATCATCTGCGGAGGAATTTTTCCTATGACACAGCTTTTGCTGCCAATTATTTACCTGGCCTTTATCAGCCTTGGCCTGCCGGATTCTCTGCTGGGGTCTGCATGGCCCACCATGTACCCCCAGTTAGGCGTCCCCTTCTCCTATGCGGGCATCCTGTCCATGATCATCTCGCTGGGCACCATCGTTTCCAGCCTGAACAGCGACCGGCTCACCCGGGCACTGGGCACGGGCAGGGTGACCGCCCTCAGCGTGGGCATGACCGCTGCGGCGCTGTTCGGCTTCTCGGTCTCCGGCCGGTTCTGGATGCTCTGTCTGTGGGCTGTCCCCTACGGCTTGGGCGCGGGCAGCGTGGATGCCGCCCTGAACAACTACGTCGCCCTGCATTACCAGAGCCGCCACATGAGCTGGCTGCACTGTATGTGGGGCGTGGGCACCACGATAGGCCCTGTGGTGATGGGCGCGGCGCTTTCCGGCGGGCTGAGTTGGAACAGCGGTTACCGGTACATCGCCCTGTTCCAGATCGCACTTTCTGCCGTGCTTTTTTGCAGCCTGCCCCTATGGCATAAACGCCCCGACGCTGTCCCGGACGGTACTGTGTCCAAGGCGCTGACCCTGCCGCAGGTATTCGCGCTGCCGGGCGCGAAGGAAGTGATGCTTTGCTTCTTCTGCTACTGCGCACTGGAGACCACCGCCGGGCTTTGGGCCAGCAGCTACCTGACCCTTGTGCGGCAGGTGCCCGCCCAGACGGCTGCCAGCTTTGCCAGCCTGTTCTATATCGGCATCACGGTGGGGCGGGGCGTCTGCGGCTTTCTGACCTTAAAGCTGAGCGACGACCAGATGATTCGCCTGGGATTTGCGGTGCTGGGCGTGGGCATTGCCGCCCTGCTGCTGCCCGGGGCGCAGGTCTTTACGCTGGCAGGGCTTGTGCTGGTAGGGCTGGGCTGTGCGCCCATCTACCCCAGCATCATCCACGCCACCCCGGCGCATTTCGGCGCACAGAATTCTCAGGCCGTCATCGGCATCCAGATGAGCAGCGCCTATGTGGGCAATCTTGCCATGCCGCCGCTGTTCGGTCTGCTGGCCAACAACATCACCCCTGCGCTGTTCCCCTTCTATCTGCTGGTATTTCTGGTGCTGATGGCTCTGATGCACCGGCAGCTGGTGCGCAAAACGGCGCACACCTGAAAGGTTCCAGCCTGCTAAAGTTAAAGGGACTGCCGTACCTCATTTGGTGCGGCAGTCCCTTTGCTATTTATTCAGTTATTTGTAAAGAACTGCGTTCAGAACTTATTGAGCATCTTTTTCAGCTTTGCCAGTTCCTCTGCATCGCGGGTATCATCCAGCAGGGTGAGGGCATCGTTGAAATAGTTGCGGTCCAGATAAGAGTGGGTGGCATTGGCGTGGGCAGCCATAGCCTCCAGCACAGCATAACCGGAGCGCACCAGCGGGTGGGTGGCAGGCACGCTGCCGCCCTCGGCCACCAGTGCAAACTTGCTTTCAGCCATATCCTCCAGCAGGGCGCTGTAAGCGTTGTTGGGGTCGGTGCCGTGGTTCTGCAGACCCTGATACAGCAGCTGTGCCACAAAACCCAGCGTAGAAGCCGTATACCAGTTACCATTGAACTTATTGGGGTTCGCGGCCTTATCGGTGACCGGGGAGTTGATCTTGTTGGTCAGGTACACCACCACCAGATCCTCCACAGGGTCGATCATGGTCAACGTACCGGTCCAACCCTGATGGCCAATGGTATTGGAGGGTGCCTGCGTACCGAAATACCAGCAGCGCTGGTTGTCGCCCTCACGCCACCAGCCCAGACCCCAGTTGGCAGCGTTCTCCTTCTTGGGTGCGGTAAAGGCGTCCATCACGTTGCGGGAGAAGTAGCGGTTCTCGCCGTAGCCGCCGGTGAGCATGACAGAGGCCAGTTTTGCCAGCTCGGTAGCGTTGGAGAACAGGCCTGCATGGCCGGAAATACCGCCCATCGCGTAGTAGCACTTCTCGTCGTGCACCTGGCCCTGAATGGTGGCGGTGCGCACGCCGGTGAAAGAGATGGCACCATCACGGGTGTTGCCGTTCAGCTCGGTAGCGGCGCAATCGTTGGCGGCAAAGCCGTTCAGCAGGGGGTTGTAGGTGGTATGGGTCAGACCCATAGGATCCCAGAAGGTCTCCTTCAGGAAGGCGTCCAAACCCTTGCCGGTGATGGCTTCAATGGCGAAGGCCAGCAGCATATAGTCCACGTCGGAGTAAACGGTCTTGGTGCCCGGCTTGTACATCAGCGGGGTCTTGAAGATGGACTTGAGGGTAGCAGCGCGGGTTGCAGCGCTGCCGTCCCAGCCGGAGAAGAGCACGTTGGTAGCACCGGGAACGGTCTTTTGAGAGCACTGGTCAAAGGAATCGTTGTGGTACTGGGGGTCTGCAGGGAAGCCTGCCTGATGGCGCAGGATATCGCGCAGGGTCAGTTCTGCTTTCCACTGCTTGTTGACCTTCAGGCCCGGGTTCTCGTAGCCGTTGTAGGTAATGTCGATGGTGTCCTCCACAAAGGCGCTGCCCAGCAGGTCTACCAGACGGCTGTCCAGATTGGCCTTGCCCTGCGTGACGAGGTACTGCAGCGCATAGTTTGCGGTGTACATCTTGGTATTGGAGGCAAGATCATACAAAGTATCGTTGGTTACGGCAGGGCTGTCGGTCTTGGGGGTGCCGTCCGGGTTGTAGGCGTTCACTCTGCCCCATGCATTCTGGTACACCAGCTTGCCGTCCTTCACAATGGCCATCTGTGCACTGGGGAAGCCGTTGTTCACGTCTGCCTGAATGATCTGCTCCAACAGCTCCAGTGCATCGCGGTCGATGCCCACGTCCTGCAGGCTGCCCTCCTGCACGGTGGGGTAGCCCACCCGCACAGTCACCTGTTTGCCGCGGGGACGGATACCGCCCACCTGAATGGTGTTGCGGCCGTTGATGGTCTGGCCGGAAATATCCACGTTCCACACGCCGCCTGCCGCTATGGCAGCGGTGTTGACCTGACGGTTGTTGACGAACAGGTTAAAGCCGGTCACCCCTGCCTCGGGCTCCACGCACAGCGTTCCCTGCCCTGCGTAGCCCACAAAGGTGTACATGTGGTTCATGGCCAGCGTATCGTCCAGACCCTTCCAGTTGGGGAACACCGGCTCGCCCTGCCAGCCGCCGCTCACGCTGCCGCGGCTGGTCACCTTGACCGAGGCCGCCTTTTTAGGGACAAGGTTCAGGGAGTTGGTATCCTCCGCTGCGGCGGTTGCGGGCTCGGCAGCAGAGGCTGCCCCGGCGGTGCACACGTTGAGCGCCATCATGCCCAGACCGGCAACGCTGCCCTTCAGGAACGTTTTACGGGAAAATTTGGTTGACATGGTAAGGTCCTCCCATTCTTTTTGCCGCAATGCGACAATATACCTGTATTCGTGCTTTTTGTCCCGCAGCAGCGGGACTGCCTTGTGCCCCGAATTGTACGCGAGATGAAACAAAATGTCAATCATGTTTTCATCTTGTGGCACAAAGTTTTGTGTTTCTCGGTTTTTCGCCTATTTTGGCACATTGTTTTACGTTTTGTTTCAAATTTTCATGCGTTTTGTATACATCTAGCTGCTAAAACAGCAAAAAAAAAGCCGCCGCACAAACCCTTGTGCAGCGGCTTCGGTTCATAATTTTTCTTACAAGATGCGGGCACTGATGGCGTTTGCCACCTGAAACAGGTCTTTCTGCCCGACAAAGCCAAACTTGGCCTCGTGGCCGTCCGCAAAGCAGACCGTCAACTGGGACGCCTGCAGCGGATCGCCAAAACCCGCTGTCTGGATGCCGTAGTGCAGCACCTTGCGGTAGGGCAGCACAAAAATCTGCTGCCGTGTGCCCGTGACCCCCTGCATATCCACCATGATGATGCGGTGGCTGGTAAACACCACCTGATCGCGCACCGTCTTATACGCGCCCACGATCTGCTCGCCCTCCAGCAGCAGGGCGTTGATATTTTTGCAGATATCCTTCTCCTGCAAGCGGATAAGATTCTCCATCGGTTTATCGCGGAATTCCATAGCAGCGTTCCCCTTTCAGCGTTTTGATGGCTCTATTGTAGCATTTCTGCCGCCGGTTGGCAAGATGGATACGCGGACACAAAAAAAGACCCGAACCGTTCAAGGTTCAGGTCTTTTGGAGCGGGTAATGGGAATCGAACCCACCTCCTCAGCTTGGAAGGCTGATATACTAGCCGATGTACTATACCCGCAATTGCAGAAAGAATTATACCATAACTTTGTGCAAATGTCCAGTACGAATTTAGGGGTTGCACACCCCCTCAGCCTCGCTGCGCTCGGCAGCTCCCCCAAGGGGACGCCTTTTGGCTATATCGGAAAGTTTACCACTGCCACGAAAGCCGTCCCCTTGGGGAAGGTGGCTTGACGCGAAGCGGCAAGACGGAAGGGGTTTCCCCTCACTCGGTTGGCCTTAACGAAAAAAAGCACCACACATTTCTGTGTGGTGCTTTTCTTTCTGGTGGAGATTACCGGGATCGAACCGGTGACCTCTTGCATGCCATGCAAGCGCTCTCCCGAACCACCTTGAAACGCACCCCCAGAAAAGCGTGTGTGAATGGGTATGATTTGGCGTTAATACGGCAAATTCGGTTGAAAAGTGTTTTTCTGTCCAACAATCAGCATAGCTGCATGAGAACAATTTAGGCACAGAATTCATTTGGCTGTATTTTACAGTCGGATTTACCTGCTGTCAAGATGTTTCATATCATTCATGCCGCTAAAGTGAGTCAATACTCTTCTATTTCAAATTACATAGCGCAATTTCGACCTGCAAAATCGAAGTTGCGCTTTTTTCATTCCTCAATAAATTTTTTCACCGGAGGTTTATACAATGTTTTTATCTCATTGTTGCTTTCAGCCCTTGACACAACCGTATGACCCTTGACTACTTTTACGGACAGGCTGGAGAACTCTTTTCGTTCTTCCGCATTCCAAAGGCTCTTTTTCAGGAGCAGCGGTTTCAAGATCTGTCAACCGATGCCAAAACCCTGTACGGCATCCTGCTGGACCGCATGAGCCTGTCTGTGAAAAACGGCT
>OGYR01000329.1_pt1 | contig 33413 bp, 29 predicted proteins | sample 1576661 | NCBI WGS metagenome assembly OGYR01 (sample SAMEA3541490, study PRJEB24748) | human gut metagenome | biome: human gut; feature: human-associated habitat; material: faeces | place: China | collected 2012
AGATGTGACCGGCTGATAAAGCCAGCCGCCTTGTGTTAAACTGATGATGGTACACGCCAAAACTTTTAGCCAAGGAGGACATGAAAATGCTGTACGAAGAAACGGAAAAGAAAGAGATTGAGAGGGTTTACGCGGTGTTTGCCGACTACATCCGGGAAAGCCCCTATCTGGAATGGCTCTGGTCTGATAAGCTGGGCTATCTGCTGCTGAAAATCAGCACAAAAAAGCGGTATGTCGAGGAAGAAATACTCGTTGACACCGCCGACCAGCTTGCCGAAGTGCTGTTTTCCGAGGTGTCGATGGATGTGTTGCAGATGACCGGCAACGATCACACTGAACAGACCGCCGACCCTCTGGAACTGGCCGAGATAAAGCGGCGCTGGAACCCCTTCCTTGAACGGCTGCCGGAATACCAGACCGTTTGCGAAAAAATCCTTGCCGGGGAAAAGTAACCCCACCCGCCTGAGTGTCAGGAGCATGAAAGTGCTTCTGGCACTTTTTTGTGGCTTTTTTGTGAATTTGATTAAAAAGTCCTTGACAACTCGTTTCGGGCAAAACCGCGAAATCCATTCTGATTTCCTGCGGTGCGCGCCTTGCCGTATTCGACATTGCGGAACTGCGGGAGGTCACTTCCTACGACGAGCTGGAGCTGGACACCCTGGGAGATCGGAAAACCGCTCTGTTCCTCATTATGAGTGACACGGACGATAGCTTTAACTTCCTGATCTCCATGTGCTACACCCAGCTGTTCAACCTCTTGTGTGAAAAGGCGGACGATGTGTACGGCGGGCGGTTGCCGGTCCATGTGCGCTGCCTCATTGACGAGTGTGCCAAGCAGCTGAAAAAGATCGGTATGCTGGTGGTCCAGGACCAAGTGTGGAACCGCGTCACCATCAATCGTGCCGCCCACAAGTCCACCCGCTACTACATCGACGAGATGCACCTGCTGCTGAAAGAAGAACAGACCGCCGCCTACACGGTGGAGATTTGGAAGCGATTCAGAAAGTGGGGCGGTATCCCCACCGGCATCACGCAGAATGTCAAGGACCTGCTTTCTTCCCGCGAGGTGGAGAACATCTTTGAGAACTCCGACTTCGTGTATATGCTCAACCAGGCGGGCGGAGATCGGCAGATTCTCGCCAAGCAGCTGGGCATTTCCCCGCACCAGCTTTCCTATGTGACCCACTCCAGCGAGGGCGAGGGCCTGCTGTTCTATGGCTCCACGATCCTGCCTTTCGTGGATCACTTCCCGAAGAATACCGAGCTGTACCGCATTATGACCACCAAACCCCAGGAACTGAAAAAGGAGGATGAATGACCATGAAACCCAATACTGAACTGAACACCATGATGTTTTTTGACGATGCCCTGGAGAGTGAGCGCACCTATCTGCTCACCGAGCTGGCCGATGCCGTCAGCGAGACCCGCACGGCGGCGGATCAGGCAGCGGAGCTGAACGAGGATGGCGAAGCGGGCCTGCTGCGCCTGACGGAAATCTGGTGTGCCATGAACGGTGTTCCCGCCATCGTCATCTTCGAGGGCAGCCAGTCTGAGCTGCTGGCCAATGTGGTGGCGCAGATCTACGCCCATCTGCTTCAGCACCCCTTCCATGACCCTGTGGGGCTGGCCGCCTGTGTGGAGCTGCGCTACATGACGGACGCCCTCATGCTGGGGGAATGGTTTGAATAAGGAACCGCGCCTGCGCTTTACAGACGAGGAACGGGCTGACCCGACGCTGGAGAAGCCCATCCGCAAGGCGGACAAGGCCGCCGCCAAAGCGGATAAGGCGCAGTCTAAAATTCCCAAAAAGCAGGTCCGGCAAAAGACGGTGGACCCGGAGACCGGTAAAGTGACCACCAAGCTGGTGCTGGAGGACAAGAAGAAGCCGCCCTCCAAGCTGTCCCATGCGGTGCGGGATACCCCCGCCAATGCCGCCCTGGGGAAAGTTCACAAGGAAATCCGGGAGACCGAACAGGACAATGTGGGCGTGGAGAGCGCCCACAAGTCCGAGGAGGCTGCTGAGACCGGCGCACGGTTGGTTCGGGAGGGCTACCGCAGCCACAAGTTGAAGCCCTACCGCAAGGCGGCCCAGGCCGAGCAGAAGCTGGAGAAGGCCAAAAGTCAGGTGGGCAATGTGGGCGGTCAGCCCTACTGGAGCTGGTACGGCTTCAATTCCCGTGTGGAATGGTGCGCCTGCTTCGTGTCCTGGTGCTACGGCCAGATGGGGCTGTCCGAGCCGCGCTTTGCCGCCTGCCAGTCCCAGGGTATTCCGTGGTTCCAGTCTCACGGACAGTGGGGCGGGCGTGATTACGCCAATATTGCCCCCGGCGACGCCATCTTTTTTGACTGGGACCTGGATGGCAGCGCCGATCATGTGGGCCTTGTGGTCGGCACAGACGGCAGCCGGGTCTACACCGTGGAGGGCAATTCCGGCGACGCCTGCAAGATCAAGAGTTATTCCCTGTCCTACGAGTGCATCAAGGGCTACGGCCTCATGAACTGGTAACAGAGTTTTTTCAAGAAGGAGTGATTGATTATGGCTAAGAACAAAATCCAGCGCATTGATCAGGAGATTGCCAAGGTCCGCGAGAAGATCGCGGAGTACCAGGATAAGCTGAAAACCCTGGAAGCGCAGAAAACCGAGGCAGAGAACCTGGAGATCGTCCAGATGGTGCGCGCCCTGCGGCTGACCCCGGAGCAGCTGAACGCCATGCTCTCCGGTGGTACGGTCCCCGGCATGGCCGCTGCCTCCACCGACTACGACGAACAGGAGGACACCGACCATGAAGAATAAGAGAATTTTCAAGACCTTTTCGGCCCTCTGCGCCGCCCTGGTGCTGATGATGGGCCTTTCCGTGACAGCCTTTGCCCAGGGGACGGAGCAGCCCCCGGCAGAGGACGCCACCAACGACGCCAATGTAGTGGTGGAGGAAACCGAGGACAGCCCGGCCCTGACCCCGGATGGCAACGCCGCCCTGGTAGATGATTTCGGCGGTAACAAGCAACTTATCACCATCACCACCAAGGCGGGCAACTACTTCTACATCCTCATTGACCGGGCCAACGAGGACAAGGAAACCGCCGTCCACTTCTTAAACCAGGTGGATGAAGCCGACCTGATGGCACTGATGGAGGATGGCCAGACCACTCAGGAGCAGCCCGCCACCTGTGAGCTGGTGTGTGGGCCACCTGGCTGGGCTGGCCGATGCTGACGCCTACAACCCGGACTACGCCAAATGGCGCTATGACGATCTGCCTATTCTGCCGGAACCCTGGCAGATGGTGGTAAGCAAGGACAAGAAGAAACAGTTTGAGGTGCTGAAACAGCTGATGAACGCCCCGGATGTGACCGAAGTGGTGAACGCCTGCGACGCCGGACGCGAGGGTGAGCTGATTTTCCGAAGCGTCTACGAGCTGGCGGGCTGCCAGAAGCCCATGAAGCGGCTCTGGATTTCCTCGATGGAAGATTCCGCCATCCGAGAGGGCTTTGCGAACCTGCGCCCCGGTGCGGACTATGACGGCCTGCGGGATGCGGCCCTCTGCCGCGCCAAGGCGGACTGGCTGGTGGGTATCAATGCCACCCGGCTGTTTTCGGTGTTGTACCACCGGACCCTCAACATCGGGCGCGTCATGTCCCCGACGCTGGCCCTTATTGTCCAGCGGGAGGCCGAGATCGACACCTTCAAGCCAGTGCCGTTTTACACGGTGACGCTGGAGCTGCCCGGTTTCTCTGTTTCAGGGGAACGCATGGCGGACAAGGGCACCGCCCAGCAGCTGAACACTTCGACGGGATGTATCTCAGTCACGATGCCGCCAAGGGCGTGATTGAGACCTACGGCATGGACCGGGTCATGCTGGTCCTACCTGCGCCAGATGTATAACTACAAAGCTCACTACTCCCTGGACTGCGACAATGGCATTGAGAAGGCCATTATGCAGCACCCACCGACCCCGGAAGAAATCCTGGAGGAGAAGCAGCTCCGCGATCAGCTCTGTGCTGCGGTGATGGAGCTGCCGGACAAGCAGGCCAAGCGCGGTTTGAAGCGCCTGGGAAAAAATTTCAAAAACTTTAATTAACCTGGCCAAAATATCGCCGTTTTCTTCACTACCATTAGAAGGACAACTTTTCACCTTCATTGGTACATTGACAACCGAATAGACGGCATTTCTGGTACATAGCCCATGTACGAGCGAATCAGGCGCGCCGCCAGGAAGGACAAGCCAAGGAGGTGATGAACCGGCTGTCCTGAGCGATCAACGCAAGCCTGAAACCCGGAGGTGGCACTTCGGGTCGCGGTGACTGCATGGGGGCTTAAAGATACTTCCTCACGGCCTCCTAAAGACTTGGGGGGAACCCTGCGGCGCACGAGTAAAACGACGCTGCGGAGTTATGACAGCCGCGCCAGCGGAGACCAGGAATGTCCCTATCGTCAGGGGCGCGTGGCAAATGTGACGAAAGTAACGGATATTATCTGAAAGGCTGCGTCCATTTGCTGTTAGCAACAACAAGGCAGCATTTGGGTGCAGTCCTTTCTTTTCAAAGTCAGATACCATGAGCTGGCAGCTCTGGTTGCCAGCTCATTCATGTGATTTTGAAACCGACTTCAAAGAAAGGAGAACACTTATGAGCCAGCTAACACAAACATCAACCGATGAATTGGTTGACATCCGTGAAGTCACGGTAGATAAAGACCTCCCCAAAGAGGAACGGATCGCGGCCTTTCTTCACCAGATCAAAAACCCCTATCGCTTTCGCTGCGGCGATTTTGTGGTAAACGCTGCATTTTCCAGCAACGGGGTCACATTGGAGGAATGCCTGCAAGGGATTTTAAGGTAATCAACATCCTCGCTCTTTTTCCAAAAGCGTGCTACGATGTGTATGGAAAAGGATGAAAACTGAAAACCTCGAAATCCACTCTTTTCTTGCGGGAGCTTCCGGGAGGAAAGGAGTGCTTTTTCATGCCAAAATATCAGGCAACAGCTTACATTCGTCTGTCTTACACAGATGATCGCTCCAGCGAGAGCGACAGCGTTACCAACCAGCGGAAGCTGATTGAGAACTTCATTGAACGAAACCCGGACATCCAAATCGTATCCGAAAAAATCGACGATGGTTACAGCGGTATCATTTTTGACCGTCCGGCGTTTAAGGAAATGATGCAGGACATCACCGATGGCAAGATCAACTGCGTCATTGTAAAGGACCTCTCCCGCCTGGGACGGGAGTACATCGAAACCGGACGCTACCTGCGCCGGGTGTTCCCCACTTATGGGGTCCGCTTTATTGCCATCACGGATAACATCGACACCGCCCATGAAGGCAGCGGTGACGATCTGACCGTATCCGTCAAGAACATTATGAACGAAGCCTACTGCCGGGACATTTCCATCAAGACCCGTACCTCTTTGGATATAAAGCGGCGTAATGGAGATTTTGTTGGAGCCTTTCCCGTTTACGGCTATATGAAATCCGAGGAAAACAAAAATCTGCTTGTACCTGACCCGTATGCTTCCCGCGTTGTCCGGGACATCTTCCGTATGCGCCTGGACGGGACAAGCGCCCTGCGGATCGCCACCGTGCTGAACGAAATGGGCATCCTCTCCCCCCTGGCCTATAAGAAAAATAATGGTTTTCCCTATGCCAAACACGGCTATGCCGACAAAGAGGATTGCAAATGGTCTGCTACAACGATCATCCGCATTTTGCAGGATGAAACCTATATCGGCACATTGGTACAGGGGAAGCAAGGCACCCCACACTACAAAATCAAGCAAATGGAGCAGCGGCCATCCTCTGAATGGATTCGCGTCCCTGACGCCCATGAGCCGCTGATTGCCAAGCAGGATTTTGAGCTGGTCCAGCGTATCCGCAGACTGGATACCCGGACTTCTCCCAAACAGGATACAGTGTATCTGTTTTCCGGCGTTTTGATCTGCGGTTGCTGTGGGAGCCGCATGACCCGGAAAACAAACCGGGTCAAAGGCAAGGAATACCACTATTATTATTGCCCCACCGGGAAAAAGCATGGCTGCACCAACCCGGTAATGCTCAAGGAAAGCGATCTTGTAGAGTGCGTCAAGGACAGTCTGAAAGGCTACATCGACAATGTGAGCTGCCTGCAAGCCATCCTGGATGGCATCGACCAGAGCAGCATCAACCAAGCACTTGCCAATGAATACGCCTCCCACATTGCCGCCAATGAGCAGCAGGTGGAACAGGCGCTTGAATTTAAGGCCCGCCTGTATGAAAGCCTGATTACCGGCACCATCAGCAAAGAGGAATATACCGACTATAAGGCCAAATACACGAGGATTGCGGAAAATGCAAAAGAGGGTATTCGGGTCTTAAAGGAAAAGCTGGCTGATGTTCTGGAGAACCGGAGTGAACGGAACCGCTGGATTTCCCACTTCACACAGTTTTCTACGATGGAAACCCTGGACCGCAAAGCTGTGGTTCACATGATACAGAGTATCAAGGTGATTGGGAAAAAGGAATTGGAGATCACCTTTACATATCAGGACGAATATCAGAAAGCTATCCAGCTGATTCAGCTGGCAGAGCAAACAAGCCAAAGAAAGGTGGGATGATTTGTGGCAAGAAAAAGCAGAAAGGAAACTGTGGTGCTTCCTGCACCGGAGATGGATACTACTTGCCGCGCCGGAATTTATGTGCGGCTTTCCGTTGAGGATAAGCATACTCACACCGCCTCTATTGAAACCCAGCAGCTGATTATCGCCCGGTATCTGGAGCAGAACCCGGAGATTATTGTGGTACAGACCTACATTGACAACGGCGCAACGGGTACGAACTTCCACCGCCCCGGCTTCCAGCAGATGCTCTCCGATATTGAAGCGGGTCTTATCAACTGCGTCATTGTAAAGGACCTCTCCCGCCTGGGGCGAAATGTCATAGACACGGGCTACTATATCGAGCGTTACTTTCCCATGCAGAAAGTCCGCTTTATTGCCGTAAATGACCGCTACGATTCTTCTTCCCCGGATAATGCCCACGATGGTATCATCATCCCGCTGCGGAACATGATTAACGAAGCCTATGCGATGGATATTGCCAGAAAAATCAAAGCCCAGCAGCGGCAGGCCATGAAAGACGGCAAGTATGTTGGCGGGCGTACACCCTATGGATATTTGAAGGCTCCTGATGACTGCCACCAGCTGATCGTTGACCCGGTGGCTGCCGAGGTAGTCAAAACCATGTTCCAATGGGCCGCCGAGGGCGCAGGATTAAACACCATAGCAGTACGCTTGAACGAGGCCGGGTATCTCTCTCCCAGCCACTACAAGAGGACCTTGGGAGAGATCACCCATGAGAATTTGGTGGGCAATGGGCATTGGCAAACCCGCACCGTTGCCAAAATTCTTCGCGCAGAGGTTTATACCGGCGATCTGGTGCAAGGGGTATCTAAAATCATCGACCACAAGCAGGTCAGAGCCAGCGCCGATGAATGGACAACGGTACGCGGCACCCATGAAGCCATCATCAGCCGGGAGCTGTTTGCCGCTGTTCAGAAAGCGTTGGACCAGGCTGCACAGCAGGCAAAAGACAGGGAGATCCATTCCTGGTCCCCCAATCTTTTGAAAGGCAAAATCTTCTGCGCCCACTGCGGACGCAGCCTTCACCGACAGAAATGCATCCGCAGAAAGTCACAGGAGGTATATGTCTATCACTGTATCAGCAACAACCGTATCAAAAAGGGTGTTTGTCCTGGTGCGTTTATCTTTGAAAAAGAGCTGCTGGACGCCCTGGCCGATATGATACAGGAACAGCTTGATACCACGCTGGGGCAATACTCTCTTGGTCTGGAAAACCTCTCCAAAGAAGCCGAGGAACAGAAAAACATACAGGCTAAAATCGCCAGCCGGAAACAGGAAATCCAGCAGCTGCGAACCTATCAGCGCGGATTGTATGAGGGCCTGATCCAGAACCATCTGTCAAAAGACGAGTATTTTACCTTCAAAGAAAAATACGAAGTAAAAATCGAGGCCATCAGCAAGGAAATTGAACAGCTGAAAGCAGGGCTTGCAATCATCGCCAAGCAGCTGGAACAGTACAAAATGCTGTCCCAGGATACACAGCATATCAAGGAAGATCGCCAGCTGACGGCAGCCCTGATTGACCGCCTGATTGACCGTGTAGAGGTCTCAAGAGAAAAGCGGATTACGGTTCGTTTCCGCTTCCAGAGCGAATTTGAACATTGTGAGGAGGTGCTGAACCAGTGCAAAAATATGTGATTGCCCTTTATATCCGCCTTTCCCTGGAGGATTATAAATACGATAGTATGAGCATTGAAAACCAGCACCTTGCGTTGAACGAATTTGTTTCGTCCATGCCGGAGTCCGCCCATGCAGAAATCCTTGAATTTATCGACAACGGGTATAGCGGGACAAACTTTGAGCGTCCCAAAGTCCAGGAGCTGATTGAAATGGTGCGGGCCAATAAAATCGACTGCATCATCGTAAAAGACTTTTCCCGGTTTGGGCGAAACAGCATTGAGACCGGCTATTTCATTGAGCGTGTGTTCCCTCTGTTTCACACCCGGTTCATTTCCATCAACGATGATTTTGACAGCGATCAGCACAAGGGCGATACCGGCGGTATGGATGTGGCTTTCAAGTATCTGATCAGCGAGTATTACAGCCGCGATATGTCCATCAAGACAAAAAGCGCCAAGTATGCCAAAATGCAGCGCGGCGAATACCAGAGCAAAGTTTGCCCTTACGGGTATCGCAAAAGCGCCGATGGCAGAATGGAACCGAACCCGGAAACCGCTGCTGTGGTACAGCTCATTTTCCAACTTGCCGCAACCGGAATTGGAGCGGCAGCCGTTACCAGGGAACTCTTTAAGAGAGGCATCCCGACCCCCGGAGAATACAAAGCAGCGCATGGGCAGCAGTACCACGATGTCTCCCGCTCCCGTGGACGCTGGAGCAGTTCTACGGTTCTCCGTATCCTGGAGGACGAACGCTATATCGGCTCCTATGTCATCGGGCGTCGTGCAGTCATTGAAGTGGGCGGCACAAGGAGCCGCAAGAAGGATCGGGACAAGTGGTTCATTATCCCAGACCATCATCCGGCAATCGTTGACAAAGAACTATTTGAAAAGGTGCAGGCTGTGCAGCGCCGATTCTCCTTGCCGACCAAGAAAACCAGGGAGTACCCACTAAAAGGCAAGGTCTATTGTGGCTGCTGCGATCATGCACTCTCCCGCATCGCCCAAAAGAGACCGTTTTATATGTGCCGCCATTCTACCGCTGATGTGAATAGCCGCTGCCGCGATGTCCGGGCAGATGTTGCTGGGCTGGAAGAAGCCGTCCTCCTCACTTTGAAAAAGCAGCTGGAAATCCTGTTGCCCGTACATAAAGACGGCACCATTCACCTGGAGGCTACCGCTGCCAAATGCTCTGAGTATGAGAAGCAGCTGGAAGCTCTGAAGGACCAGAAGCAAGCTCTCTTTGAACGGTATCTCTTGGGGCAGATCGAACTGGACACATATAAATCGGAGAAAGCAGTTTATGACGCAGAAATACTGAAAGTCAAAAATGCCTATGCTGCTGTCACCGCCCAGGCAAAGCTGAAGCGGGAAGAACAGGCCCGTCAAAGCAGCCGACAGGAGATTGCTCACTCGATTGCCGAAGCAGATGTGCTAACCTCGGAGCTGACCGATTTGCTGATTGAAAAGGTGTATGTATTCCCCGACAACCGCATTGAGATTGTTTACAAAGTCCATGACCTCTTTGAATAATTGAAGATACAAAAACGGAAAACCCAGGCTATCAAATCCATCTTGGTAGCTTGGGTTTTCTGCTTTTCAGAATTATATTTTTTTGTCGTGTGCTTGACATACGGGTGCCGTAAGCTATGCACATTCAAATCCAGCGGCAAGTTGTTGGCTTTCAAAATCAACTTGAAACGATAGGTGAATGTGCAAGGGTTCATCGGCTTGCCGTTAGGCTGGCGGAATAAGTAGTCACCCTCAGATACGGTTTCGTTCGCCGTCTGCTGCCTATCCCACTCGCATTCTTTCCGCCACGCCTTGAGCAGCTGGCACATTTCTTTGCTCAAGTAGACCATACGATCACCGCTGCTGGTCTTGGGGTCTTTCGTGATGGATTCTTGGTGGCTTAACTTTACCACACCCCGCTGTACATGGATTGTACGCTTGCGCCAGTTGATGTCACTCCATTTTAATCCACAGGCTTCCCCACGCCGCAGCCCGGTTGCCAGCACCAGCTTGAAATAGGTTTCGTATTTCATACTCTGCCCTTCAAACGCTGTAATCAACTTTTTAACCGTTTCCTCGTCAGCTACCGGGCGCTCTTTCTTTTGTCCTTTCGGTTTGTAACATCTCCATGCGGGATTGTGAGTAATGTATCCCTCGTCCACAGCCGCCGATAGGATGCCGCCCAGCGTGTTGTGTAAACCTTCGACCGACTTCTCGGATAGATTCCCTCTGCCGTCCAAACGCGGGCTGTGCCGCATTTCTTCGTAAAAATCTCGGATGACTTCCCTGCGCAAATCCGTCAGTTTATAGTTGCCCAGGCTGTTGCACAAATTCCTTGGGGCCATAATATTGTACTGCTTGATAAAATCACTGATAGTGAGCAACGCCGTTGGTATGCGGAGACTTGCCAAAAAAACGGCTGGTCACGGAATGTTCTTATTCATCAAATAGAAAGCGGATTATACGAGAGACAGGTTTTAAACAGTAAGGTTTCCAATTTTAAGCAACGGTTACCTTCTCCACAGAGTGAACTGGCTACACAGACAATGAAGGATATGTTGTCCTCGGTTTGCTCTGCCTATCAGCTTTCCGCGAGAGCTTTTTCTATACTCCATGGGAAAAACAACCAAAAATTGACTAATTTAGGGCAGGTTGTGTCTTGCCGAGTGGGCGAGAAGACGGTATACTGGAATATATGGCAAAGCAGCACAGCACACAGTATAATGGGGGTCAAAGGCATGTACAAACTGATCATCGTGGATGATGAGGAGAAGATTGCGGGGGGCATGGCGCAGCTGTTCCCGTGGCAGAACATCGGCTTTGAGGTGGCGGCAGTCTTTACCAGCGCGCGCGAGGCGCTGGAATACATCGCGCATGACCCGGTCGATGTTGTGCTGACCGATATTGAGATGCCCGACATGAACGGACTGGAGCTGAGCCGCCGCCTGATGGATTGCCCGCAGATCGAGAAGGTCTTTTTCAGCAGCTACAGCAATTATGAGTATTTCCGCACGGCGCTGCAGAACGGCGTGGCCGACTACCTGATGAAGCCGGCGGCCTACAGCGCACTGCTGGAATGCTTTGAAAAGGTGCGTGCCCGGCTGGACGCCCGCAGCCATCACATCGAGGAAAAGCCCAAGGCCTACTACGACCAGATCGTCTACGATGTGCAGCAGTATCTCAAAGAGAACTACCGCACTGCCACGCTGGAGGAGGCTGCCACCAAGGTCAGCCTGAGTCCGGCGTATCTCTCCCGCGTGTTCAAGGACAAGAGCGGCGAGGGCTTCTCGGAGCTGCTGCTGCGCACCCGGATGGAAAAGGCCTGCGAGCTGCTGGCTGACATCCAGTACAAAAGCTACGACATCGCCTACTATGTGGGCTACGATAACCCGAAAAACTTTTCCCGCGCGTTCAAAAGCTACTACGGCGTCAGCCCGTCGGAGTACCGCAAATCCAGCATGGACGGTGCAGCGCAATGAAGGGCATGAAACGGAAGTTCTTCTTAAAAAGAATGTGGAGCTTTGTCATTGTCATGCTGATCCCGGCGCTGCTGCTTGTGGCAGTGACGACCTACATGACCCTTACGACCCAGATGCGCCGCATGAGCGAGAGCAACGCCCGCGACATTGACGCCGTGCAGACCAATATCTCGCTGGTGCTGAACAGCGTTGTGACCCAGAACACCTACCTGACCGGCATGACCCGCACGAACATGGTCATGCAGAAGGCGCTGCGGCGGGAGGCGCTGTCCTACACGGATGCAATCTATCTGCGCAATGTTGTGGCCTCGCTCAACAGCATGACGAGCGCCTACGACTATGTGGACTCGGTGCTGATCTATATGGACGGCTTTGACCGGGCGCTGACCTCCGCAGGGCTGACCAACCTGACGGATGATGACTATGGCGGCTGGTACAGCATCTACCGCCAAATGCCCGAGAAGGAGCGCATCTGCATCGCGCCGCTTGTTGTGAACGAGGGCATGGCCAGTGAGCGCCGCCAGCTGGTGGTATGCAGCCGGATGGTGACGATGCAGGGCTGTGTGGCAGTCCGGCTGAATGTGGAGCATCTGCAGCGGATGTTTGCGGCCCTGCAGCAGAACGAGGACCAGTCGATGTATCTGGTGGACAGCGAGGGCAGCCTGCTGGCTGCCGCCGGCCGCACCGATGCCGCAGACGATGTGCAGGCGGTCGTGGCGCGCAGCATTGCGCAGGGCGACGAGCGCGAGACATGGGCTAAGCTGGGCGGGCGGGACTGCCTGCTGAGCTGGCAGCCCTACAGCGCGCCGGACTTTTACATCGTGGCAACGGTTGACCGCAGCATGATCCTGGAGGGCCTGGGTGAGCGGCTGACCCCGCTGCTGATGATGACGGTCGTTGTGCTGGCGGCCATCATCTTTCTTGCCTATACAAACACCCGGCGCAGCTTTGATGAGATCGACCTCATGCTCAAGATGTTTGAGAATGCCGAGGCCGGCAAAACCATCGAGCGGCCGCGCCGCAAGGTGAACGATGAATATGATGTCATCATGAACAACATCCTGATGATGTTTTTGAACAATACCTACCTGAATATCCAACTCAAGGAAAAGCAATACCGCCAGCAGAATGCCGAATTGACGGCCCTGCAGCTGCAAATCAACCCGCACTTTTTGTACAACACCCTGCAGACGCTGGATATGGAGGCCCGCAAGCTCAATGATGACGGGCGCATCAGCGCCGTGGTGGGGTATGTGTCAGACATTTTGAAATACTGCCTGACCAACCCCCAGAAGAGCGTGACCCTGCGGGAGGAACTGGACTACCTGAAAAAATACATCGAGGTCCAGCACTACCGTTTCGGTGACCGCTTCATTATCTATTATGAGGTGGACGACGACGTGCTGGACAACGAGGTATTCCGCATGATGCTGCAGCCGGTGGTGGAAAACAGCCTGCTGCACGCCCTGCGCGGCAATGAGCGCGGCTATATGAAGGTCCGCGCCCGCCGCATCGGCGACTGCGTGGACATCCGCATCATCGACAACGGCGATGGTATGACCCGCGAGGAGCTGCTGGCTTTGCGCAAGCGTATCACTGACCGCAACAGCCGCAGTATCGGGCTGACAAATCTGGACCGCCGCCTGCGGCTGCGCTATCCCGGCATGGGCGGGCTGCGCATATGCTCGATCAAGAACTTCGGCACCAGCGTGTCGTTTCAGATTCCCTACAAAAAATGTACACAGGACAGCACAGAAACCGGTCGATTTTGATATACTTTTGTAAAACAGGTATCATTTTTTGCACATGGCAGCAAGAGATGATACCTGTTTGCTTTTACTGCACAAAAAATGAAGAATTTTCGCATCTGCCCATCCTTTTGTATTTTTGGGCGGGGAAGTATAATAGAATCAACGCAAGGCCCCAACACAAGGGTCAAAATCAAGGAGGAAAACACTATGAAGAAAAAGCAACTGATGGCCGGCGTCATGGCTGCAGGCATGGCCATGTCTCTCGCCGCCTGCGGCGGCTCCACCAGCACCGCTGCTTCCGCAACGGAAAGCACCGCTGCCTCTACCAGCGCTGCTTCCGCTGCCGAGGGCGACATCACCCTGCGCTTTGCATGGTGGGGCGGCGATGAGCGCGCCAACGCCACCCTCGAGGTCATCAAGCAGTTTGAGGCTGCCAACCCGAACATCCACATTGAGGCCGAGTACGGCTCCTCCGACGGCTACCACGACAAGCTGGCCACCCAGCTGGCCTCCGGCACCGCTGCCGACATCGTCCAGATCGACCCCGAGACGATGCCCGCCTTTGTTGCCACCGGCGACTACTTCCTCAACTACATGGACTACGACTTTGACCTCTCCAACTTTGAGGAAAGCTACATCAGCCAGCGCGTCAACGGCCGCTTTGACGGCAAGCAGCTCGGCCTGCCCACCGGTATCGCCGGTCCCGCTCTGGTCGTGAACAAGGAGCTGGCCGACAAGTACGGCATCGACTTCTCCCAGCCCTACACATGGGACCAGTTCATTGAGTGGGGCAAGCAGGTCCATGAGGCTGACCCTGACACCTACCTGCTCTGCACCAACAAAGAGTACGTCACCAATCTGGTGTTCTTCAATACGATGAAGCAGATGACCGGCAAGACGCTGTTCGATGCCGACACCAAGGCCGCCAACTTCACGCAGGAGGACATCGAGAAGTCCCTTGAGATCGTCAAGGCGCTGTATGACAACAATGTCTGCGCACCGGCCTCCTACTCCTCTGCCTACAGCAATGACGACCTGCAGTCCGATCCCAACTGGATCGCCGGCAAGTATGTCTGCTCCTTCGCCTACATCTCCACGATGAATGTTATGACCGCCGCCAACACCAACGCCACCTACACCACCGGCACCCTGCCCATCATGGACGGTGCCAAGAATGACGGCTGGTCCTGCAACTGCCCGCAGGTCCTGGCAGTTACCTCCACCTGCAAGAACCCCGAGGCAGCCATGAAGTTCATGGACTACTTCTTCAACAGCGATGAAGCCGAGAGCACCCTGGCCTGCGTGCGCAGCGTGCCCCCGACAGAGAAGGCCCGCACCATCTGCGAGAAGGACGGCACCTTGGATGCCGGCATGATGGAGGCTGCCAACATCGTCAGCGCGATGAACGGCGTCAGCAACGACAAGTACTCCTCCGCCCCCGAGTCCAAGCAGATCATGGTCGATACCATCGAGGCTGTTGGCTACGGCACCACCGATCCCGCCAGTGCCGCTGCAGATATGTTCAAGCAGCTGACCAACTACATCAGCGCCCAGTAATTTCCTGTAACGCGAGCGGGTGCCTCTCGGGAGGCACCCGCTTTTTATCAGAAACCGGCCCACAAAAAGCGGATTTGTTCCAAAGAGGTGTGATCCTATGGCAAAGACAAAACAAACCAAAGTCAAACACTATACCAAACGCGATTGCATGGCGTTTGCCTATCTGGCACCGTGGATTATCGGTATGCTGGCGCTGCAGCTCTACCCATTTTTAAGCTCTCTGGCGTATTCCTTCTGTAACTATAAGATCACCGGCACACCGCAGTTTGCAGGCCTTGCCAACTATGTACAGCTCTTCACGCTGGACAATGAGTTCTGGAACTCCCTCAAGGTCACGCTGGTCTACACGCTGTATACCGTACCCGGCAAGCTGGTCATGGCACTGGCTGTTGCGGTTTTTCTGAACCGCAACATCAAGGGCATCAACCTGATCCGCACCCTGTACTACATCCCGTCCCTTTTTGGCGGCAGCGTGGCGGTTGCCCTGCTGTGGAAGATCATGTTCATGGATACCGGCGTCATCAACTCGATCCTGACCACCCTGCACCTGCCCAGTGTACAGTGGCTGGGCGACCCCGGTCAGGCGCTGCGCACCATCTGCATGATGGAGATCTGGCAGTTCGGCTCCTCGATGGTCATGTTCCTTGCGGCGCTGAAAAATGTCCCCTTCGACCTGTATGAAGCCGCTGAGATCGACGGTGCCTCCAAGCCGAAGATGTTCTTCAGCATCACGGTGCCGCAGATCACCCCGATCATCTTCTTCAACCTGATTATGCAGACCATTCAGGCGCTGCAGAACTTCACCTCCGCCTTTGTCATCACCGACGGCGGCCCGATGAAGTCCACCTATGTGCTGGGTATGAAGCTGTACAAGGAAGGCTTCTCCTACTTCAAGATGGGCTACGCCAGTGCAATCTCCTGGGTCATCTTCCTTGTGATCATGCTAATCTCACTGGTGGTTTTCGGCACCTCCAAATTCTGGGTATTCTACGGCGATGAGCGCTGAGAAAGGGTAAGTGAACATTATGACAAGACAACAGAAAAAGACCCTCAAAATGGCGCTCAGCTATCTGGTGATCGTACTGATCGGCTGCCTGCTGCTGTTCCCCATCGCATGGATGATCTCCTGCGCATTCAAGACGAACGAGGAAATCTTCGGCTCGATCGCCCTGCTTCCGAAATCCTTCAGCATCCAGAACTTTGTGGACGGCTGGAAGAGCGCCGGCTCCTACACCTACCTGACCTACTTTCTGAACTCCTTCGCACTGGTCGTGCCCACCACCGTGCTGACCATCGCGTCCAGCGCACTGGTAGCCTACGGCTTTGCCCGGTTTGAGTTTCCCTTCAAAAAGCAGCTGTTTGCGCTGCTTCTTGCGACCCTGATGCTGCCCAACTCGGTCGTCATCATCCCCCGCTATGTTCTGTTCAACAAGTTCGGCTGGGTCGATTCCTATATGCCGTGGTGGGTGCCCGCCATTCTGGCCTGCTACCCCTTCTTCATCTACCAGCTGATTCAGTTTATGCGCAGCATTCCCCGCGATCTGGACGAGTCCGCCTACATTGACGGCTGCAGCACCTTCCGCGTGTTCTGGCAGATTTTGCTGCCGCTGATGAAGTCGAGCCTCTTCTCCGCCGGCCTGTTCCAGTTCCTGTGGACCTACAACGACTACTTCAACTCCCTGATTTTCATCAACTCGGTCAAGAAGTACACCGTCTCGTTGGCGCTGCGTCTGTCGGTCGATGCTGAGAGTGTGGTCGTCTGGGGCCGTGTCATGGCCATGGCCTGCGTGGCCGTGCTGCCGCTGGTGCTGCTCTTCTTCGCCGCACAGAAATACTTTGTCGAGGGCATTGCGACCTCCGGCCTGAAGGGGTAAAATGATGGCAGAGCTGACAAATCCTGTTCTGAAGGGGTTTCACCCCGATCCGTCCTTCCTCTGTGTCGGGCAGGACTGGTACCTGGCAACCTCCACCTTTGAGTGGTGGCCCGGCGTCAGGCTCTTTCACTCCAGCGATCTTGCCCATTGGGAGCGTCTGCCATCGCCGCTGACCCGCAAAAGCCAGCTGGATCTGACCGGCGTGGCCGATTCCGGCGGTGTCTGGGCACCCCACCTGAGCTGGTGCGATGGAAAATTCTACCTGATCTATTCCAATGTCCACAACTTCGGCGGCACTTTCTATGATGTGGACAACTACCTTGTCACGGCATCGGACATCCGCGGCCCGTGGAGCGAGCCGGTATTTCTGAACAGCAGCGGGTTTGATCCGTCCCTGTTCCACGCGCCGGACGGCCGCAAATACCTGCTGAACATGGCGGCCGAGTACCGCACATGGAAGGTCCGCTTTGCGGGCATCATGATGCAGGAATACTCCGAGGCTGAAGGTAAGCTCATCGGCGAGCCGAGGATGCTCTGGCGCGGCAGCTCCAGCCGCACGACCGAGGGCCCGGCGCTCTACTATAAGGACGGCTGGTATTACCTTTTCTGTGCCGAGGGCGGCACTGGCGTGCGCCACTGCGAGGTAGTGCTGCGCAGCCGCCATATCGACGGCCCCTATGAGCGCGGTCCCTATGAGCCGCTGATCACGGCATGGCCGTACCCCGCCAACCCGCTGCAGAAAGCCGGCCACGCCAGCATTGCGCAGGGGGCGGACGGCAGCTGGTTTTTGGCGCATCTCTGTGGCCGCCCCGTGGGGCCGGACAAGGATTGTATCCTTGGGCGCGAAACTGCGATTCAACCGCTTGAATGGCGTGACGGCTGGCCCTGCCTGCAGGGCGGCACCGATGAGCCACGCCTGACCGTAGAGACCCCCTACCCGGACTGCCCCGTACCTGCGGACAGCGCCGAGGGGGTGGATTGGGCGGAGGAATTTGACGCCGCTGTTTGGGATGACCGGCTGCAAAGCCTGCGGCAGCCGCTGGGCGACCGCGCCAGCCTGACGGCGCGCCCCGGCTGGCTGCGGCTGTACGGTGCGCAGAGCCTTGAGTCCCGCTTTACGCAGAGCCTGCTGGCAGCACGGCAGCAGCATTTCAACTGCCGCGTCGAAACCCGTATCGACTTTGACCCTGTGGACTACCATCACACGGCCGGGCTTGTCTACTACTACGACAACAACAGCCACTATTATCTGGCCCTGACCCGTGATGAGCGGCTCGGCCGCGTGCTGACGCTGATGCGCCGCCGCTTAAAGCAGTTCGACATGCCCATCGGCGCGGGCGTCCCTGTGCCGGACGGCGCGCTGACGCTGCGGCTGGAAACAAATACTGCGACAGCACAATTCTACTGGTCCGCTGACGGCGAGAAGTTTGCCGCCATCGGCCCGGAGTTGGACGCCACCGTGCTGTCCGACGATGCGCCGGAGCGCATTTTGCACGAAAACCGCTTTACCGGTGCTTTTGTCGGCATCTGCTGTCAGGATTTGACAGGGCATCGCCGCAGTGCCGACTTTGACTATTTCCGCTACACATCCTTGGAATAATGACCCAAAGCGGGCCGGGAAAGCCCGGCCCGCTTTTCAGCAGAAATAAAAGGAGACGATCATGGATAAGCTGTCCGCTGCCGTTGTCAACGGCAACTACCAGAACCCTGTTCTGCCGATGGATTTCAGCGACCCCGATGCTGTGCGCGTGGGGGAGGATTACTACCTGATTTCCTCAAGCTTTACCTACCTGCCCGGCGTGCCGGTGCTGCACAGCCGCGACCTCGTCCACTGGGAGCGCATCGGCAACTGCGTTGAAAGGCTGCCCTTTGACCGCTATGCGGAGCCTGCCCACGGCTGCGGCCCATGGGCACCGGCGCTGCGCTGGCATGACGGGCGGTTTTACGCCTTTATCCCGCTGCCGGACGAGGGCATCTTCTACACCACCGCCACAGATCCCCGCGGCCCGTGGAGCGAGCTGCATTGTGTAAAGGCGGCCAGCGGCTGGATCGACCCCTGCCCGCTCTGGGACGATGACGGCAGCGTCTATATGGCGCACGCCTTTGCCAACAGCCGCTGCGGCATCAAGCACAAGATCCAGCTGTCCCGCCTTGACCCCGAGACGCTTGCCGTGGTGGAGGACGGCCCCATCGTCTTTGACGGCACGCTGACCCAGCCCACCGCCGAGGGCCCCAAAATGTACAAGCGGGACGGCTGGTACTATATCTTTATCCCGGCGGGCGGCGTGGAATACGGCTGGCAGACCGTGCTGCGCAGCCGCAACGTTCTTGGCCCGTATGAGGACCGCATTGTTATGCATCAGGGCAATGCCAAAACCAACGGTCCCCATCAGGGCGCGTGGGTCGATGACCCGCAGGGCAACGACTGGTTCCTGCATTTTCAGGACCGGTTTGAGCTGGGGCGTGTTGTTCATCTGCAGCCGATGTGCTGGCACAACGGCTGGCCCTTTATCGGACTTGAGCAGAACGGGGACGGCATCGGCGAGCCGGTGGACGCATGGCGCTGCCCGCAGGGCGAGGCCGTCGGCGGGCTGCCGGTCAGCGATACCTTCCCCGGCGGGGTGCCGGGTCTGCAGTGGCAGTGGCAGGCCAACCCGCAGCCGGAAAAGTGGCTGCGCAGGGGGGCGGACGGCCTGCACCTTGTGTGCGGCAGCGCGGCCACGATCTGGCGCATGCCGAATATGCTCAGCCAGATGCTGCCCGCCGCGGACTTTACGGCTGAGGTCAAGCTGAGCCTGACAAACGCGGGAGCCGGTGCTAAAACGGGCGTGGTGATTGAGGGGCATACCTACTCTGCGATAGAGCTGTGCCGCAGCGAAAATGGCTGCCTTCTGCGCGTGCTGCGCGGCGATGTGAAGGAAAGCGTGCAGCGCGGGCAGGTCGTGCCCGTCTCCGGCGCACTGAGTGAAGCGGAGGAGGTCATACTTGCTGAGAAAAAACTTGACACGACTGAAATTGCGGTTACAATAAAAGTGACCGATGCCAGACAGGTGCAGTATGGGGTTGCCGCGGGTGGCGAAAATACCCCGCTGGGCGCAGCGCAGCCGATTACCCGCGCCACCTGGACCGGCGCGCGGCTGGGCGTGTATGCACGCGGCGGCACGGAAGCCGACACGGCGGATATTGCCGTTTTTGCCGTGAAATTCTGAGAACAAAAGGAGAAATCGAGCCATGGCGCAGATCGCAATCCGCCTGAACACATTGACTGAGGTCAAGGAATTTAACGCTGCTGCCGCGCAGATCCCGGGCGATGTGGATCTGCGCAGCGGGCATTACTGCGTGGATGCCAAGTCCATCATGGGGATATTTTCCCTGAATTTGAGCCGCGGCCTGACGGTGGAATCCGCTACCATGACAGAAGATGAATTAAGAAAGCATTTTGCCGCCTACCTGGCGGAATGAACACAGGGGGCTGACCGGGAAATGGGCAGCCCCCTGTGCTGTGTTTGGCTCTCTGTAGGGGGGCAGGTTTCCGATCTGCCGTCCTTGCCAAACACCTATGGCAACACCGCACAATTCCCGCCTGACGGCTTAAGCACCGCTTCGGCACTTAGAGTTATGCGGTGTTGCTCTATAACTATATATAGGAAGGAGACTCCACTATGACTACCCACTGCCACTTTACCGTTCCGCGCGTAAAACAGGTGCGCGTCATCACGGATACTGACTTTTTCAACGAGGCTGACGACCCGTTTGCCGTGGCACAAGCACTGCTCAGCCCCAAGTTCGATAACATTGCTCTGGTGGCAGCCCACTGTGGGCGCGGTGCCGAGCAGATGGAAGAGAGCTACCGGGGCTTGCAGGATATGGTCGCCGCAATGGCTCTGGACGAGCCGGCCACGATTTTGCACGGTGCGCCCCATGCCCTCCCCAATCAAACGACTCCTGTAGTAAGCAAGGGTGCTGAGTGCATCGTGCGCGAAGCGATGAAAGACGACGATCGGCCACTTTTTGTGCTGCTGCTGGGCCCCCTGACCGACCTTGCCAGCGCCCTGCTGATGGAGCCTCGCATTGCGGGCCGCGTTACTGCCATCTGGATCGGCGGCGGCGCATACCCCGTGGGCGGGCCGGAGTTCAACCTCGGCAACGATATAGCCGCTGTCAATGTCGTTTTTGGTAGCACGATGGCCGTCTGGCAGGTGCCCAAGAACGTCTATGAGATGATGCCTGTCTCGCTGGCTGAACTCGACTGCAAAGTCCGCCCTCAGGGCACACTGGGTCGCTGGCTATTTGACCAGCTGGACGCCTACAACCAGTCCGACTCTGCCGCTGCCAGTACCTTCCGCACCGGCGAAACATGGGTGTTGGGCGACAACCCCGCCCCCGGTCTGCTGCTGTATGAACATCGCTTTGCGTTTGACTGGGTGCCTGCGCCCTACATCACCGCCGACCAGACCTATGCGGCCGTTGGGCGCAACCGTCCCATCCGTGTGTACCGCAACATCGACAGTCGCCTGATTCTGGACGACCTCTATGCCAAGTTAGCGCTCTACGCCCGGTACATGGAGGGCGCATCATGCTGAACGTAACCAAACTCACCTTTGATCACGAGACCGCGCCCGTGGGGCTGGACCATGCGCCTGTATTTGGCTGGCAGCTGACGGGAGATTGCCGAGACATTCGTCAGACAATGGCGCAGCTGCAGATTGCCATGACGCCGGACTTTGCCGCGCCCGTGTTCGATGAGCTACTGCCCGGCAAAAACTCCATTGCCGTGCAGGCGGCGGGCTTTGCGCCCCGTGCCTTAACGCGGTATTACGCCCGCGTGCAGATCAAGGCCGACACCGCCGCAGGTCTCCAGACCAGCGATTGGAGCGCGCCGGGCAGCTTTGTCACAGCGCTGCTGGACCCAGAGCGGGAGTGGCGTGCGGCATTCATCAGTGCGGAGGATGCCGACACCTGCAGGGAATCCTCTGCCGGCACGATGGTGCGGGGTGATTTTGCGGTACGCCCGGGAATACGGGCAGCCTATGCCTGTACAACGGCGCTGGGGCTTTACAATTTTTACCTCAATGGTACGAAAGTCAGCACTGATGAGATGACCCCCGGCTGGACAAGCTATAATCGTCGCCTGCTCTACCAGACCTACGATGTCACGGCGCTGCTGCACCCCGGCACGAACCGCGCGGGCGCCATGCTGGGCGCGGGCTGGTACAAAGGTGTCATGGGGCTGACCCGCGCCCGCAACAACTACGGCGACCGCACGGCCTTTTCCATGCAGTTGACCTTGCAATACGATGACGGCACAACGGAAATTGTGACGACTGACGCTTCTTGGCAGGGTACGATAGCCCCCGTAACCTTCTCGGAAATTTACCACGGTGAAGAATACGATGCAGCGCTGGAGCTGCCCGGCTGGGCCGATGCTGCCGCGCCCAACGCTGCACCGGCAGGGCGTTGGCATGGCGTGGAAACCGTAACCTATCCGGCAGCACAACTGTATGCGCAGGCAGCGGGGAAAGTTTCGGTGCGCAACCGTCTGCCTGCACAGCGTATTTTCACAACCCCTGCGGGGGAAACCGTGGTGGATTTTGGTCAAAATATGGCGGGTCGCGTGGAAATCACCGCCACCGGCGGTCCCGGCGATGTAGCGGAACTGCGCTGCTTTGAGGAATTGGATGCAGACGGCAACGCCTACCTCGCAAATTTGCGCAAGGCGCGCACCATCATGCGCTATAAATTTGCGCAGCCGGGCACAGTGACTTGGCACCCGCAGTTCACCTACATGGGCTTCCGTTATGCGCTGGTTGTGCAGTGGCCCGGCACACCGCGGGCAGAAAATTTTACAGCCTACACCCTGCACACAGCAATGGAACCTGCGGGACAGTTCCAATGCTCCGAGCCACTGGTGAACGGGCTGCACCACAATATCACATGGGGACTCAAGAGTAATTTTCTGGATGTGCCAACCGACTGTCCTCAGCGCGACGAACGTCTGGGCTGGACAGGCGATGCCCAGATTTTCAGCGAGACTGCCTGCTGGTTGGCTGATACTTGGACATTCTACACAAAATGGCTGACTGATTTGGTCGCCGACCAGCTGCCTGACGGCGGTGTGACCAACGTAGTACCCAACATTGAGGAACACCACACCGAGGGCAACTGGCTAATGCGCACAAGCCCCTACGGTATGTCCGGCTGGGCCGATGCGGCAACGATTATTCCTTGGGTAGTATACAAAATGTACGGCGATGCGTCTATTCTGCGCAATCAATACGCAAGTATGTGCCGCTGGGTGGATTTCATGACCGCCCATACCAGGGGCGATTTGTTCACCTTTATGACGCAGCTGGGCGACTGGGTCGCACTGGATGCGGAACCAGGCAGTTTCTTCGGTGCAACACCCACCGCACTGACAAGTCAGGCCTATTATGCGCTGTCGGCTCGTATCCTTGCACTGACAGCAAGCGTATTGGGCAAGGCGGCAGACACCGAAAAGTATACCGCTGTGTATAAAAACGCAAAAGATGCCTTCATCAAAAACTTCTTTGACGCAGAAGGTACGCTGACAGCGCAGACCCAGACCGCGCACATTCTGGCTCTGCGATTTGACCTGACGCCGGAAAAATGGCGTGCCAAGACCGTGCAGCGTCTGCTGCAACTGCTGGACGAACGCGGCGGGCATCTGGTGACGGGATTCCTCGGCACACCATACTTTTGTGCAGCTCTCAGCGAGAACGACTGCCTGAAACAAGCCTACGACCTACTGCTGAAAAAAGATTTCCCCGGCTGGCTGTATCAGGTTGCGCAGGGTGCAACAACCGTGTGGGAACACTGGGATGGCCGTCGTCCCGACGGCACTATGTGGAGTGCCGGAATGAATTCCTTCAATCATTACGCCTATGGCGCAGTAGGGGCGTGGCTGTACAGCACCGTGCTGGGGCTGGGTCAGCAAGCCGGAACTGCAGGATTTGCAGCAGCCCGTCTGGCACCGCGCCCCGGTGGCGGCCTAAATTGGGCCGAGGGCTGGCATGAAACACCCTTAGGCCGCTACGCCTTGCGCTGGGAAAAGGACGCCGTCAAGACGAATGTGACCTTCTCAGTTCCTGCCAACGCCGAAGCCGAACTTGTGCTGGAACCCGGCGCACAGATCATAGCGTCCGACGGTATAGCATTTACAAACGGTACTGCCCGCGTAGGCTCCGGCACATACACAGTACAGTATACCAAATAGGCGGCCTATACCGTCTGCTGCTCCCTTTTCGCCCCCTGAAAGTGTTTCTTGCCCGCCCCGAATGGTGCACCCCTGTCATAGTTCTCCGACGCCAGGTGCCGGGGGTTCGAATCCCTTCAGGCGCACCAAAAGCCTGTGACATAAAGAATGTCACAGGCTCTTTTCTTTGTTGTATCGCACAAAATCAGCGAAGTCGATGACCGATTTTCCAGGTGCGTTTTATAGAGATGTCCAACCATTTTAAGTCGGTTAGGCTTTTTTGTTGGGCGGCTTGGTGTGCGTTTCCCCGCCCCTGCCGCCCCGTTTTGCAGTTTTTCAGCGGAATTTTCAACTTTTTCCTGCTGTTTTCAGAGTGTTTGCCATTTCCCCGCAGCCAATTTCCCATTGGCTGCGGGGTTTTTTCGTTTTTTGCAGTTGCCGACAAAATGGGAACTGCACGCACTTTCATTCCTTTCCCCATTATGCGAATGTGTGGCGGGTTCTCAAATCGGACATCTTCTATGCGAAGATTGCAAATTTCTGATACGCGTGCAGCGGTGTCATACAATACGCATAACCCGTAAGGCCTCGCCGCCCTGTGTACCGGCGGGCAAAACGGTGCAGTGGACCATTTTTGTGAAAGGTACATACCGCGTTGTAACAAAATGTGATTATTCTCTCTCGCTTCGGCGCAAAGAAACAAAATGATACAATAAATTGAAAAAGGGCGACCTTTTGTCATTGTGGAATACCAAGGAATACTCTATCATTGAATTGTTGGAATTGCATGAATTCGGGCTTTGTTGGTTGAGAATAATTGATGAAATGACAAGGAGGATAATAATGCTCAAGTCTGTCCGTGTGAAAAATCCGGACGCAATTACGCTGCGGGACTGTTTCGGCGCAACGGCGCTGTCTACTGTAAATGGTCTGTGTACCGTGTTTATGTCCAGTATGTTTATGCAGTATATGACCGACTACGCCGGGCTGGGCGCTATGGGGGCGACCTTGGCTACATCGCTTCTTCTGTTTGCGCGGATCTTTGATGCCGTGGATGATCCCATTCAGGGATTTTTGATGGATCGCGGAAAACGAACCAAAATCGGAAAGTACAAGCCTTTTTTTCTCCTCAGCATACTGCTGACCGGCATTGGCTGTGTATGTCTCTACTCGTTCCCGTCCGAGTTGGCGTCCAAGCCCGTACTGGTTGTTGTGTGGGTTATCGTTTTCTACTTTTTGTTTGATGTGGGAACATCCTTTTATAAGGATAATCTTTTGTTCCGAACGATGACCAATGATCCCAACGAACGTTCCAAGCTGGTTATCGGGCCGCGGGTTTGGACCATGATCCTGGGCGTCGTTACGTCCGCCTTTACAGCTGTGCTGGTTGCGGTCAACGAACGCGTGGGCAACTATCACGACTCATTTACCATCCTGATCACCGGTATTGTTGGTGCAGCGATGGTGCTCTCCCTTATTGGCTGGTTCCTTGTCAAGGAAAAGCACAGTGTGCAGGAAGAAGAGGCAGAGCCGGTAAAGTTTAAGGACTTCTTTCTTCTGTTCAAAGAGAACAAGCCGATGGTGGTCTACTATTTGAAAGGCATCTTTTCCGGTTTTATCTGGTCCCTTATTTTTGCCACGCCTGCGTATTACATAAAATGGGGATTCTGCACGGATTTGACCACCGGCGTCACAAACATGGAGCAGTATGGTGTCCTCAACGGCATTTCTTCCATGATGATGCTCATACCGCTCCTGGTTGGTGCAGTTATTGGTCGTCCGCTCTTGAAGCTCTTTAAGAACAACCCAATCAAAATGACTTGTTTCCTTCTGGTTGTGCAGTCTGTCGGCGGGGCGGTCCTGTTTATTACCCAGATGGCGGGTCTGCTTACGAATGTTCCTGCGCTGTTCTTCGTTACCCTGTTCATCATGGCAGTGGGGGTGGGAACTGACTTTGTCCCGCAATCCATGGTGGAAATGGAGATTATGGACTACAACATTTATAAAACCGGCAAGGATCGTTCCGCCTTGACAATGGTTGCCGGCGGTTTCATTGTCAAAGCCCAGGCAGCGCTTTCGGCTGCAATTATTGGCGCTGTGCTCATGTCAATCGGCTACAACGTGGATCCCGTCACCTCCGAATACATGGGGGAACTGTCGCAGATTCCGACCATGCTCAATTGGTTTATCGTTATCATGGGTCTTGTTCCTGCCATCCTCGGCGCATTGTCGGCTTTGATCCTGCGGACATATCCGATCAAGGACGATGAGCGCCGAAAAATCCGGGAATGCCTGGATCACCGCAATGCCGGGTAAGGATCATTCCTCCGCAATATGGCGGCGGTATTCCAAGGGGGTGAGGCCGTATTCGCGCCGAAACACTTTGTAGAATTGCGTTCTGTTCTCATAGCCCATGGATGCCGCGATCTGGCAGACCGGCAGCTCTGTGGTTCTCAGAAGCCGCGCCGCCTCGGCCATCTGTACCTTTTGGCAGTACGCTTTCAGAGTGTATCCGGTGTTTGTCTTGATGATGCGGGATATATGCTCGCAGGAGTAGTTAAGTGCCTCCGCCAGATTGGTCCGCTGGATAGCCCCGTGGTGAGTTTCAATCAGTTTCTTGACCTGTTCCGCCGTCAGCAGTTCTTGACTGTTCCTCAGCGAAATGTGTGCTGCTTTGTATATGTCAGGATTCTCCAAGGCGGCAAACAGCCGGAGCAGAGAGGAATAAACGTCAAACTGGTATCCGATCCGCTTGACCGTAAAGGCGCGAATCAACTCCTGGGTGAGCTGCGGGATCGTATCTTCGCCTAAAAGGGTAAAGTCCAGATAGTCCTTTTTATAGTCGGCACGTTCCGACAGATTGTCGCTGAAAAACTGATTGAGAATGCTTTTGTACTGAAAGGGCGGCGGAAATGATTTGGGCCACTGTGTCAGCAGAGAGGCATCGATGCCGATGTAAACGATATCCGCATTCGACATATCTGTTTCGCGATGCATGGTGTTTCGATTGAGGAGACAAAGGTTTCCCTGCATATAGGTAGTCTCGGCCCCCTCGATCATCACCCGGACTTGGCCCCGCTGCACATACATCAGCTCAAAAAAATTATGTTTGTGCATGTAGGTCTCATGAAAGAATTCGTGCTTGTTCGGGGTGTGAACGCAAAAGGACCATGCATCCATATAGTTGGAAAACAGATACTCCTGAGGTTTCTGGATGCTGGTTACAATGGACAACGGAGAAAAATAGTCCCGTTCGGCCGTATGGTTGCGAAGATAGTTCGGACCATGGCTGCCGGTCTGGTTCCGCATTTCATCAATGCTGTCAAAAAACAGGTGTTCCATGCGGGCATCCCCCCTTTTATGGCAGTATAGCATGGAATTAAGTATAGTATAACATAGAATTGAGTATTTTTGAAGGAGGAAGTTTCTGTGAAGCGGCAATGTTATAACCCCTATCTTCCCAGTTGGGAATACATCCCGGATGCTGAACCGAGGGTATTTGGTCAGCGGCTGTACATTTATGGGAGCCACGATCTCTTTGGTGCCAAGGAATACTGTGAGGGCGATTACGTATGCTGGTCGACCCCGGTAGATGATCTTTCCGACTGGCGGTATGAAGGCGTAATCTTCAAAAAGCAAGATACGCCGTGGAATAAAGAGAACCTGTCCTACTATGCACCGGATGTGGTGCGCGGCACAGACGGACGGTACTATCTTTACTATTCGGTGGCCAATACGTCGATCACATCGGTCGCTGTGTGTGACAAACCTGCGGGAAAATATCAATATTTGGGCGATGTTCACTTCCCGGACGGGCGAGTCTACGGCTCAAAGCCGGAGGATTGGTTTATGTTTGACCCAGCCGTTCTGGTGGATGATGACGGGCGGGTGTTTCTCTACGTGGGCAGCGGGCAGAAATCCAATGGAGAATTCGGCCACGAGATCAAGGGGCTGTTTGTGATGGAACTCAGCTCTGATATGCTGACCATCATCAGCGAACCCACCATCATCATGCCGGCGGATTTTGATCCCAAGAAGCCGAACTATTGGGAAGGACCCTCTATCCGTCACATCGGTGAGTGGTATTATCTGGTCTATCCGGCCACGGACATCACCGGGCTCAATTACGCGATGAGCCTGTTCCCCGACAAGGGATTTATCCACAAGGGACCGATCCATTCCTCAAGTGATATCGGTCTGGAGGGCAGAAAGCTCATGAATGCGGCATATCCGATGGGAAACAGCCACGGCGGTATGGTATGCGTCCACGGGCAATGGTATATATTTGACCACCGAACGACCAATGGCGCCAAACGAAACCGGCAGGCGGTAGCTGAGCCCATTGAGATCCGTGAGGACGGGACCATCCGCATGGTGGAGTCCACGAGCTGCGGATTGAATGGCGGACCCTTGAAGGGAATCGGGACCTATCCGGCCTACATTGCCTGCGTCCTGCACCATGCCGGAATGTTTGGTCTGCGCAACCCGATGGACGGACCTGAGATCACCCAGGATGGTCCGGACTACGAGCCGCCGGAGCCCGCGGAACGGGAAGTGACCATAGAGACAGAGAGCGCGGCACCAAAGGCGTATATTTCCAAAATGAAGAATGGCAGTATTGCCGGTTTCCGATATTTTGATCTGACTGAAAGCACCCACATTGCTGTAACGGTTCGCGGCGCAGGCGGCGTGCTGGAACTCTTACCCGGGGAAAAAGACCCTGTCATAGCATCCATTCCCCTTGCCGGGACGGCCGACTGGACAACCGCCGGAGTAAAATTCGATGCCGGACGTCTGGCGTTGGAGAGCGGGCGCCCCCTGGATTCCTGCCCGCTGTATTTCCGGTATAAGGGAAAGGGAACGCTTGACATCTTGAGTATTACGTTGGCATAAAGGAGGATAATGATGGACTGGACACCAATCTGGCACCAAGCCGCGGCCCCTGCCTTCGCGATGGGCTTTTTGGCGGGCAAGAAAAAAACAGTGGTGTATTCTGTGATATCCCAGGTTTCGGGCGAGAAACTTCGGGTCCGCTTCTCCAACCACTATGGAAAGAAACCCTACACCATTGGGGGACTGACCGTGTGGGCACAGGGAGAGATGCATACCGTCACGCGGGACGGCAGCTGTGTTTTCACGGTCCCCGCGGGGGAATGCTGCTATTCGGATGAGTTGACGCTCCCGGTGACGATGGGGGAAGAGCTGGAAATCAGACTCTACTATGCATCCAAGGTCATGGACAGCAATATGATCGAGGAAAATGCGGTAAGCTACCAGGGAAATCATACGGCGGACAGGGAGCTGCCCCCACCCCGGCGGGAAAAGTATATGGAACAGTACAGCCTTTATGAGGCGATTCCCGGGATGGATCAGATCGAGGTGTTTACCGGGCAGCCTTCCAAAATCATCGTGGCGTTCGGGGACAGTATAACGGCTATGAACCGCTGGGTAAAACCGTTGCAAAGGCGTCTGTTCGATGCGTATGGCGGTGACTACGCACTGATGAACGCCGGAATCAGCGGGAATTGTCTGCTTTATGATGTCCCGGGCCTGATGGGAGCTTCCTACGGGGAAAAAGGGGTGTCCCGCTTTGAGCGAGATGTACTCCGTTTTTCAGGACTCTGCGGCGTGATTTTGGCGTTGGGGGTCAATGATGTGGCCTACTATTCCCAAAAGACAGGGGCGGTCATCTCGCTGGAACAATATGGTTCGGCCGTAACCGATATTGTGGATCGGCTACATAAGGCCGGTGTCCGGGTGATTGCCCAGACGCTTCCGCCCCGCAGCGGCTTTGTGAAAAAAGGGTATACCCCGGAGATGGAGGCGCTGAGAGTCAGCATCAATGAATGGATCCGAGATAGCGCGCTGTTCGATTATATGGTTGATGCGGATGCACTGCTGCGCGATCCGAAGAATCCTTCGTTCACCGACGAGCGTTATCACCAGGGGGATCACCTGCACCCGAATCAGGCCGGAGGAATGCTGCTGGCGCAGGCGTATGATTTGCAAAAGCTGACAGGGGAGGCGTAGGCATGGGAAAAAAGTATTTCACGCTCAGCTTTGATGATGGACTGGAACAGGACAAACGGGTGATCCGGCTCATGAGGCAATACGGACTCAAGGGAACCTTCAACCTCAATGCCGGTCTGTTTGGCACCCGCGGCGAGGTGAAGGGGCTTGGAACCTTCTCTTTTCAGGATTGCCCCGAAGGCGTAAAGCACAAGTGGCCATTTTCCTATGTGCAGCACAACCGAATCCCACAGGACGAGGTGTGCCAGGTCTATGAGGGAATGGAGATTGCCACCCATGGTTTCCGGCATGAACCGCTGGGGGCTGTCAGCGAGGATGAAATGCGCGCATCGGTGGATGCGGACAAGACCGCGCTGGAAAAAATCTTCGGCACCACGGTCGTGGGGCACGCCTATGCGCAGGGTTCAACCTCGCCGGCTACCCAGGCGTATCTGAAGGCGCAGGGGTATCAATATGCCAGAGCGGTCTTTCCCTCCGGCGGCTTTGCGTTCCCGGAGGATCCGATGAACTTTCGGCCTTCCTCCTCGCTGATTCTGAAAAATGCCGTGAAACTGGTGGAGCGTTTCAAATGTGAGGAACCAGGAGAAAAGGATCTGCTGTTGTTCCTGTGGGCACACAGTTATGAAATGGACTACGACAAGGGAAACGCCAGTTGGTATGCTTTGGAGCGGCTTTTTGAATCAATCGCAGGCCGAAACGATATCGTATATTGCACAAACAGCGAAGCGTTCGCGCATATTTAAGGAGAGCAGGAAAGTGAAAAAGAAAGATTTTAACCGAGGTTGGCTATTTGGCGCCGTGGGAAAGGAACCGTCTATGCAGCCGGTCACGCTTCCCCACGATGCCATGCTGTACGAGAAACGCTCGAAGGATGCGGCAACAGCGGGAGCATGCGGATACTTTCCCGGCGGGGCCTATGTCTACGTCAAACGGTTTCTTGTGCCTGAAACGTGGCGGACACAGTCCGCTGTGCTGGAATTTGAGGCAGTTTATCAAAACGCGCAGGTGTTCGTGAACGATGCGCTTGTGGCTGAACAGCGGTACGGGTATACCAACTTCTTTGTGGTGCTGGACCCACAACTGAAGTATGGCGAAGAAAATGAAATCAAAGTGATTGCGGACAACTCGTCGGTACCCAATTCCCGTTGGTATTCCGGCAGCGGAATTTATCGCAACGTAAACCTCTTCCTGGGGGATAAGAGTCATATCCGCCCGGATGGACTGCTCGTCTCCACCTCCGGAAACGATGCGGCCCATGTGAAGGTTTCGGTCACCGGCGGTGATACGGTCAGAGTCTCTGTTCTGGATGGTGAAAAGGTGGTGGCGCAGGCCGAAACTGCGGTCAAGGAAGGCACTGCGTCGGCGGACATTCCCGTTTCCCAGCCGCGGCTTTGGGACGCGGAACATCCCGAACTGTACCGATGCAGAGCGGAACTGCTGAAAAATGGTGAGATGGTGGATGAGGCGGACGCCTGGTTTGGATTCCGTACCCTTAGCTGGAGCACCAGAGGATTTTTTGTAAACGGCAAGAAAACGCTGCTCCGTGGCGCCTGCGTCCACCACGACAATGGCATTCTGGGTGCCTGCTCTTTTGAGGATGCCGAGTTGCGCCGTGTCCGTCTGCTCAAGGAGGCCGGTTTCAACGCGATACGTTCCGCCCACAACCCTGCCTCCAAGGCGCTGTTGGATGCCTGTGACCGGCTGGGTCTGTATGTCATGGATGAATTCTGCGACAACTGGCTGGTACATAAAAACCCCTACGACTATGCGGACCGGGACTTCCGTGCATGGTGGCAGCAGGATCTCACAGCTATGGTCATCAAAAACTACAATCATCCCAGTGTAGTCATGAACTCTATCGGAAATGAAATCTCCGAACTGGCTATACCCGAAGGACAGGAGTACTGTAAAAAATTAGCGGTCCTGGCACGAAAGCTGGACCCGGACAAAGCAGTGACGATGGGGGTCAACCTGATGCTGTGCAGTATGTCGGCCAAGGGCGGCGGCATATACGGCAACAAAAAGAATGGGAAAGAGAATCAAAACGGCAGTCAGACGATGGACAATGTTCCCACCAGCGCCTTCTTCAACATGCTGATGAACCTGGCCGGGGGTATGATTGAAAAAATGGCCGCCAAACCTGCCGCGGACGATGCCACAAAGGTGAGTTTCTCTTATCTGGATATTGGCGGTTACAACTACGCCGCGTCCCGATACGAGAAGGACGGTACGCTCCATCCCGACCGCGTCATTGTCGGGTCCGAGACCCTGCCCAAGAACCTGTATCATAACTGGCAACTGGTGAAAAAATTCCCCTATGTCATCGGCGACTTTATGTGGACGGGCTGGGATTATCTGGGAGAGGCGGGCATCGGTACCGTCCGTTACAAAAGCTTCAAAAATCCCGGTCAGGACGCGCCCATCATCTCCGCCGGCTGCGGCGTGATTGACATTTGCGGAAAGCTTCGCCCCGAGGTACAGTGGAATCGGCTGATCTGGGGGCTGGACCATACCCCCGGCATCGGCGTAGAACCGTACACCCACGCAGGGGAAACCGGCTCCGAATCCATGTGGCGTGACACAGACGCAGTGGCAAGCTGGTCCTGGGCCGGCTGTGAAGGCAAAAAAACCAAGGTCACGGTCTACTCTGACGGCGAAACGGCGGAACTCATTGTCAACGGGCATTCCTATGGCAGAAAAAAGACGAAGGAATACAAGGCCGTCTTTAAACGCGTTGTCTATGAGCCCGGTACCATCACCGCAATCAGCTACGATGGCGAGGGAAAAGAACAGAGCCGCACTTCCACGAAGACAGCTGCAGGACCTGCCGAACTGCGTGTGGTGGCCGACCGAAGCACCTTGCAGGCAAAAACGCAGGATTTGGCCTACATCAGCATTGACCTGACGGGGGCGGATGGCATTACAAAATCTTCTGAGGATACTGCGGTCACGGTGGAGGTTGCCGGTGCCGGGACGCTGCTGGCCCTTGGTTCTGCACGTCCTAACATGGGGGAAAACTTTTTCTCCGATACCCACACGACCTACTACGGCAAGGCATTGGCCGTGGTCCGCGGCGGCGATGCCCCCGGAAAGATTACGGTCACGGTGAAAGCAAAAGGCCTGCCGGCCAAAACGCTTGAATTGGAGGTAATCTGAGGAAAAGGCATAGGCCAAACGGCAGATCCCGATGTCTAACCAAAAAGACTGCAACAATTGTTGCAGTCTTTTTCTGCGTAATCTACCTCATGGATTTTGCGTAAATTCACATT
>OGYR01000339.1_pt1 | contig 32676 bp, 29 predicted proteins | sample 1576661 | NCBI WGS metagenome assembly OGYR01 (sample SAMEA3541490, study PRJEB24748) | human gut metagenome | biome: human gut; feature: human-associated habitat; material: faeces | place: China | collected 2012
TAATATGAAATGTGAGATAGAGCGTATGGAAATTAACTATACGTTCTATTTTTTTCCCTTTTGAAAAGTGATTAAAAAACTATTGACATTTTGTTACTGGTGTCCACACAAAGCACTTCCTATATTAGAAAAAATAGTGTATACTTAACAAGTACATATGTTCGAAAAAGGAGTGCAATATGAGCAAAAAGAAATTTAAAACCATATTATGTGGATGTATAACGGTCCTTTGTCTTCTTTTGACATCCTGCGGTTCACTGCAGATATCACAAGGCTCAGGCAATCAGGATTCTGACCGCGGAAATCAAACGACAACAGAAACGACATTCGCATCAACAGGGCAGATAGAATCCGTAGATACGTTGGAAGAAGTACCGGAGTATACAGGACAGCCATACGTGGAGATCAATGATAATGAGCCAATATTTACAGAAGATGAGCTTACGACAGATTCTTACGAAGAATACAGCCCGTTAGATGAACTGGGAAGATGCCAAACAGCGGAAGCCTGTGTAGGTGAAGATTTGATGCCGACACAGAAGAGAGAAAGCATCAGTAGTGTGAAGCCAACAGGCTGGGTGAATAAGGAATATGATGGAATTGACGGTGGATATCTGTACAACCGCTGTCATCTGATTGGGTTCCAGCTGACAGGTGAGAATGCGAATGAGCGCAATCTGATAACAGGAACACGCTATATGAATGTAGATGGTATGCTTCCATTCGAGGATGAGGTGGCAGATTATGTCAAAGAAACGGATAATCATGTGATGTATCGTGTCACTCCAATCTATAGCGGTGATGACCTGGTGGCTTCCGGAGTCCAGATGGAGGCGAAGTCTGTGGAAGATGATGGCGCCGGGGTGACATTTAACGTATATGTATATAATGTGCAGCCATATATTGTGATCAATTATGAGACAGGAGAAAGTTATCAGACGGAAGAACTCGCAACGCCGGAAGGTGAGTGGGCTCCAGGAACAGAAGCTGAAGTGACTGATAAAAATGTATCCAATTCATCAAAAACATCAAATCCAACCAAAAAAGAAACTTATATATTGAATAGGAATACAAAAAAGTTTCATAAATCAACTTGTTCTGGTGTGAAGGACATCAAAGCAGAGAACAAAGAAGAGTATACAGGAAGTAGGTCGGATTTGATTAAAGAAGGATATGAGCCTTGTGGCAGATGCAAGCCGTAAGAGTTATGAGATTAGAAATGGTTGCTGGTCGCACGAAGTGAAAACAGCAACCGCTAATGTGTAAGCACATGTGGTCTCAGACCTTTTTGCTATAGAGATTATTATAGAAAATATAATATCAACATATAACAGATAGTTCTAGCCACTTTCGAAGTACTGTCAGTAGAAGTACAATCAGTATCATTGTCGGAATCATAAAGGAATCCGCTCCGAAGAGAACCAATGATTCCACCAATCGTTGCGGAAGCAACCCAATAGAACTGGTTCAATAATGTAACAAAAAAATAAAACCATCCGTGGTCTACATCTTCGGGAATCTCAGAGGTGTAATTGAAAGAGAAGGATAACATGATAGGCTTGATTTGTGTTAATGTCTTTCGGATTGTACAATTTTTTTTGAAAAAAGTGTTTACAAACCACATAAAACTATCTATAATACAAATAGAAACCACAAGAAAACAATAGTAAAGAAGAAATAAACCACACAAAACAACATTGCGGTAAATGAGTAAAAACAGGAGGAGTAGAATAATATGAAGATTTTAGATGCGAAGTTTGTACAGGATTTTATTAAAATGGCAAATGACGGATTCCTTCAGGGATGGCATGAGAGAAATGGTGGTAATTTAAGTTATCGTTTGAAACCAGAAGAGGTTGAACTGATCAGACCACGTCTGAATGAATCAAGAGAATGGACAGAAATCGGAACAGAGGTTCCGGGGCTTGCAGGAGAATTCTTCCTTGTAACAGGAAGTGGAAAGTATTTCAGAAATATTATCGTTGATCCTGAAGTATGTCTTGCAATTATTGAGATTGATTCTACAGGAACAAAATACAGAATCCGTTGGGGACTGGTAGAGGGAGGAAGACCGACAAGTGAGCTTCCGACTCATCTGATGAACCATGAAGTGAAGAAAAGAATCACAAATGGAAAACATCGTGTAATCTACCATGCACATACAACAAATACAATCGCACTGACATTCGTTCTTCCTTTGGATGATCAGGTATTTACAAGAGAACTTTGGGAGTCAGCAACAGAGTGTCCGGTCGTATTCCCAGACGGAGTTGGAGTTGTAGGCTGGATGGTTCCGGGCGGAAGAGCAATCGCAGAGAAGACAGCTGAACTGATGGAGAAATACGATGTTGCTATCTGGGCACATCATGGAATGTTCTGTTCGGGAGAAGACTTCGATCTTACATTCGGTCTTATGCATACAGTAGAGAAGTCAGCAGAGATCCTTGTGAAGATTCTTTCTATGACACCAAGAAAGATTCAGACAATCACACCGGAGAACTTCCGCGAACTGGCACATGACTTTAATGTAACACTTCCAGAAGAGTTCCTGTATGAGAAAAAGAAATAATTAAATTTCTAAGAAAACAATAAAACGTATCAAATCGATCGGATATTCAATAGTGATAATTGAAATCCAGTTAGTTTGATACGTTTTTTTATAACCATTTCTTAAAAGTGCGTGCTATAATAAAACAGGTCGGAAATTCTATAGACGATCAGAAAAGCGAAAGGAATGGATAAAGTAGATCAATGTTATATACAATCCCGGATTATTATCATGAATTTAGCTGTGTTGCAGGAAAATGTGAGGACACTTGTTGTGCCGGATGGCAGATCGTTGCAGATGAAGCTGCATTAGAGAAATATAAAAATGAGACAGGTACATTTGCAAAGCGCTTGAAAGAATCTGTCAACTGGGAAGAAGGAACATTTAAGCAGGATAAAGACAGAAGATGTGCTTTCCTGAATCAATCAAACCTCTGTGATATGTATACCGCCCTGGGAGAAGAGAGCCTGTGCAGAACCTGTAAATTGTATCCAAGACATATTGAAGAATTTGAAGATGTGCGGGAGGTTACACTTTCTGTATCCTGTCCGGAAGTGGCGAGAATCCTGATGAATAAAAAAGAACTGGTACATTTTCTTACTTATGAAACAGATGAGGAAGAAGATTATGAAGATTTTGATCCGTTTTTCTATTCGAAACTGTTAGATGCAAGAGATGTGATGATCGATATTTTACAGGACAGAGAGAAAAAGCTGAATCTGCGAGCAGCTCTTATTCTGGCGATTGCACGTGATCTGCAGGAATGTATTGACGAAGAAGATATATTCTCGATGGATGATGTATTTGATTACTATCAGGCTGAAGAAGGTGTGCGGGAAGTGAAAAATGCTCTTGCAGAAGTGGATTACTATACATATAGTAGAAAGATGTTTCAAAATCAGTATCAGATGGAACATTTAAGAGCGGATTGGGAGTCTTATCTCCAAGAAGCGGAGAAACTATTATATGGAAATGTAAATGAAAAAACAGACAAAAAACGGTATGTTGAGATGATACAAGAATTTCATGCCTGGATGGCGAAAGAAATGCCGGAATATGAAATACAATATGAACAGCTCCTTGTATATTTCATCAGTACCTATTTTTGCGGTGCAGTATACGATGGAGAAGCACTTGCGAAAGCACAGATGGCTGTTGTCAGCACCCTGTTGATCCATGAACTTCTGATGGCACAGTGGATGAAGCAAGAAAAAGTGCTAGATATAAATGATGTGATAGATACGGTGTATCGTTATTCAAGAGAACTGGAACATTCTGATTCGAACCTTAATTTAATAAAAGAATTGCTGCAAGAAAGTAACGAATAGATGGGAGAAATTCTTGACAGTGTTTTTTTAACATGTTATGCTATAGTCGATTTTGAGAGACGAAGATGCAGAGTAACAGACAGAGTCTTTTCAAAGCAATTGTTTCGGACCACCCAGCGAGGTTAAGGCCATACGGACAGCCGGGTCCACTGCCGATTATGGTAACTTTGGTTGCCTTATTGATTGAGTGAAAAGCTCTAATTTTATAAGTAGGTTTCTTTGATAGCCTTATGCGCCAGACGCGCAGACTTGTGAAACGGTCAATAAGAGTAGTAAAAGTATAATTGCTATATAGACTCTGACACGCATGATCCAGAAGTTTTATTTAAAAATCTAAGAGAAGATATTGACTTTTCTGTTACAGCTGAGAATAAAACAGACGAATACATACCGAACGCAGGTTTGTGGCTTAGCGCCCTTATCTGCGTTTTTTTCTGTATTAAGAAAGTGTTTTGACAAAGGAACCTGGAAAGAGAGGAAATATGAAAGGGAGTCGTTTTAAATTAAACCAGAATCATGCACCGATTCATGAGGCTCTGGAGACTTTCCGGCGAATGAGAGTTGTGCCATTTGATGTCCCTGGTCATAAACGGGGAAGAGGAAATCCGGAGCTGACAGAATTTCTCGGACAAAAATGTGTAGGCGTCGATGTCAACAGTATGAAACCACTGGACAATCTCTGCCATCCGGTATCTGTAATACGGGAAGCAGAAGAACTGGCAGCAGATGCCTTTGGAGCAGCACATGCATTTTTAATGGTAGGGGGTACGACAAGTTCTGTACAGACAATGGTTTTGACTGCCTGCAAACGTGGAGATGAGATCATATTGCCACGTAATGTTCACAGGAGTGTGTTGAATGCACTTGTTTTATGTGGTGCGATCCCTGTTTATGTAAATCCGGAGGTAGACCAGCGGCTTGGAATTTCCCTGGGAATGCAGAGAGAACAGGTAGCTAAAGCGATAAAAGAACATCCAAAGGCAGTTGCAGTGTTAGTAAATAATCCGACTTACTATGGAATATGCAGTGATCTGCGAGCAATTGTCAAGATGGCACATGAGGCAGGAATGATGTGTCTGGTAGACGAAGCGCATGGAACACATTTTTATTTCGGTGGCGGACTTCCTGTTTCAGCTATGGAGGCAGGTGCAGACATGGCGTCTGTATCCATGCACAAAAGCGGAGGCAGTCTTACACAGTCGAGTCTGCTTCTTACAGGTCCGGACGTACATGCCGGGTATGTGCGGCAGATCATCAATCTGACACAGACAACATCAGGAAGCTATCTTCTGATGTCGAGTCTTGACATTTCAAGAAGGAATCTTGCACAGCGTGGCCGTCAGATTTTCCATCAGGTGGCAGATATGGCAGAATATGCCAGAGAGGAAATCAATGCAATCGGTGGTTATTATGCATTTGGAAAAGAACTGGTAAATGGAAATTCTGTTTTTGATTTTGATATTACAAAATTAAGTGTACATACGTTAGATATCGGACTCGCAGGAATTGAAGTTTATGATATTCTGCGTGACGAATACGACATTCAGATCGAATTTGGAGATATCGGAAATATTCTTGCCTACCTTTCGATCGGAGACCGCGCACAGGAAGTAGAACGGCTTGTGAGTGCACTTGCAGAGATCCGCAGACGTTTTCAGACAGACGGAACAGGACTTCTGAGTCAGGAATATATTGATCCTCAGGTAGTGACCAGCCCACAGGATGCTTTTTATGCAGATAAGTGCAGTCTGCCACTCAGAGAAACAGAAGGTATGGTCTGTAGTGAATTTGTGATGTGTTATCCGCCTGGAATTCCGATCCTTGCGCCTGGGGAACGCATTACAGCAGAAATTCTGGATTATATCGAGTATGCAAAAGCGAAGGGTTGTAATATGACCGGACCGGAAGATCCGGATATTTTGAAACTGAATGTTCTGACAGGGAGGTAATAACAATGGAAATGTGGTTTTCAGAATTCCATACACCGGATGTGAAACACAGTATCCGGGTAAACCGTCAGCTCTTTTCCAGACAGAGTGATTATCAGAGAATTGATATTTTTGAGACACCGGAATTTGGCCGTGTTCTGACTCTGGACGGAAATGTAATGCTGACAGAACGTGACGAATTTATTTATGATGAGATGATCACGCATGTGCCGATGGCGATCCATAAAGAAGCAAAAGAGATTATGGTGATTGGAGCCGGAGATGGCGGTGTCGTTCGTGAACTGACCAGATACGACAGGGTCAGGCACATTGATCTGGTAGAAATGGATCCGATGGTTGTCGAGGCATGTCGTGCATACCTTCCAGAAAATGCATGCAGACTGGATGACAGAAGAGTACATCTTCATTACGAAAATGCACTCCGTTTTATCCGAAGATGCGAGGCAAAATATGATCTTATTATCGTAGATTCCTCGGATCCGTTTGGCCCATCGGAAGGATTGTTTACCCGCGAATTCTATGGGAATTGTTACAATGCATTGAAAGAGGATGGAATTATGGTCAATCAGCAGGGAAGTCCATTCTACGCAGAAGATGCACATGCGATGCAGCGAAGCCATAAAAGAATTGCAAGTACCTTTCAGATCAGTCGTGTTTATCAGGCACATATCCCGACCTTTGCCGCAGGTTACTGGTTGTTTGGATTTGCCAGCAAAAAATATCATCCCGTAGATGATCTGGACGCAGAAGCATGGAATGCATTAAATCTTCGTACACGTTACTATACAACAAGACTTCATAAAGGAGCATTTTACCTTCCGGCATTTCTGGAAGATATGCTGAAAGAAGTGGAGGAATAATTCATGATTTTACCGAATATAGAAACTTTTATCGGATGCGAAAGCAGCTTTGAAGAAGCATCGATTGTCCTTTATGGTGCGCCATTTGATTCGACGACAAGTTTTCGTCCGGGCGCAAGATTCGGTCCGGCAGCCATGCGTCATGAGAGTTTCGGACTTGAAACTTACAGTCCATATCAGGACAGAGACCTTATGGATATCAGTGTATTTGACAGCGGGGATCTGGAACTTTGCTTTGGAAGCAGTGAAATGGCGCTTTCAGATATTCAAAAGAGAGCAGAAGAAATATTGAAAGCAGATAAATTTCCTTTGCTTCTGGGAGGAGAACATCTGGTGACGCTGGCAGCAGTACGCGCTGTAGCTGCGAAATATCCGGATCTACACATCATCCATTTTGATGCACATGCGGATTTAAGGGATGATTATCTGGGAGCCAGATTGAGTCATGCATGCGTTCTGCGAAGATGCCATGATCTTCTGGGAGACGGACGTATCCATCAGTTCTGCATCAGAAGCGGAGAGAGAGAAGAATTTAGATTTGCCGCGCAGCATACAGATTTCCATCCACTTTCTTTTGACGGACTGGAAGAGACTGTAAGAGAATTGAAAGAGAAAAATGTACCAATTTATTTTACAATTGATCTGGATTGTCTGGATCCGGCAGTATTTCCGGGAACAGGGACTCCGGAGGCGGGGGGAGTAACTTTCTTAGAACTTCTTGAAGCCATCCGTACAGTTGCGCAGGCAAATGTAGTAGGAGCGGATGTGAATGAACTTGCTCCTATGCTGGATGCAAGTGGTGTCTCAACCGCAACAGCATGTAAGGTTCTTCGTGAACTGCTTTTGGCAATTGCAAAATAAATCGGCAACTTATAAGAGAGCAATTATAAAAAGGAACATATAAAAAAGAATATTATAAATATACAACTGTTGAAGAAAACAGTTACATGTCAAGAAAAGGAGAAGAGTTATGAGCAGAGTACTTGTAATCGGCTGCGGAGGAGTAGCCAGTGTAGCAATTCAGAAATGTTGTCAGGCAGATGAGGTCTTCACAGAACTTTGTATTGCAAGCCGTACAAAGGAAAAATGTGATGTACTTGCAGAAAAGCTAAAAGGAAAGACAAAAACAGTTCTTACGACAGCTAAGGTTGATGCAGACGATGTGGATCAGCTAATCGAACTGATCAATGATTACAAACCGGATCTGGTAATGAATATTGCGCTTCCATATCAGGATCTGACGATTATGGATGCGTGTCTGGCATGTGGCGTAAACTATATGGATACAGCGAACTACGAGCCGGAAGATACGGATGATCCGAAGTGGCGTGCGATTTACGAAAAACGCTGTAAAGAAGAAGGATTTTCAGCATATTTTGATTATTCCTGGCAGTGGGCATACCGCAAAAAATTTGAAGATGCAGGTCTTACAGCACTGCTTGGATGCGGATTTGACCCGGGTGTCACACAGGCATACTGTGCATATGCATTAAAACATGAATTTGATCAGATTAATACCATTGATATTCTGGACTGCAATGGCGGTGATCATGGATATGCATTTGCGACAAACTTTAATCCGGAAATCAATCTTCGTGAAGTAAGTGCACCGGGAAGTTACTGGGAAAATGGACATTGGGTAGAAATCCCGCCGATGGATATTAAGAGAGAATACAACTTTGATCAGGTCGGAGACAAGGACATGTATCTGCTTCATCATGAGGAAATAGAATCTCTTGCGAAAACAATTCCAGGGGTAAAACGTATTCGTTTCTTTATGACTTTTGGACAAAGTTATCTGGATCATATGCGTTGTCTTGAGGATGTGGGAATGCTTTCTACAACACCGATCCAGTACAATGGACAGGAAATCGTTCCGATCCAGTTCCTGAAAGAACTTCTTCCGGATCCGGCAAGTCTTGGTCCACGCACAAAAGGAAAAACAAATATCGGCTGTATTTTTACCGGTGTAAAAGATGGAAAAGAGAAGACTTACTATATCTATAACGTATGCGATCATCAGGAATGCTACCATGAGGTTGGAAGCCAGGCAATCAGTTATACAACAGGTGTTCCGGCAATGTGCGGAGCGATGATGATGCTGACTGGAAAATGGATCAGACCAGGTGTATATACCGTAGAAGAATTTGATCCGGATCCGTTCCTGGATGCACTTGACCGTTATGGTCTGCCACGCAGTGAAAATCATGATCCGAAGTTGGTAGACTGATGGAAAGATTAGATAAAAGAGCACCATTTACAGCCACCGGCGGAATTATTCCGCCGGAATTTGAGCATATCAAAACACCTTGTTATATATTGGATGAAAAAGCACTTATAGAAAACGCAAAACTGCTCGGTGGAGTAGCAGAACGGACAGGATGTAAGATGCTTCTGGCACAGAAAGCATTCAGTAATTATGATTGTTATCCTTTTTTTGAACCGTATCTGGCGGGTACAGAGGCCAGTGGATTGTATGAGGCAAGACTAGGGGCAGAGGAAATGCCGGGGAAAGAAGTTCATGTATTCTGTGCCGGGTATCGGGCTGATGAATTCGAGGAACTTCTTCAGTATGCCGATCATATTGTATTTAATTCTCCGTCCCAGCTTCTTCGCTTTGGAAGAATGGCGAAAGAGGCAGGAAAGAGCGTGGGACTCAGGATCAATCCGGAATGCTCTACTCAGGAGGGACATGAGATTTATGATCCATGTGCACAGGGAAGCCGCATGGGTACAACAAGAGCACAGTGGGAGGAAGCAATTGTGAAGAATCCGGAGTTGATGGAACTCTTGGATGGAGTTCACTTTCATACCCTCTGTGAGCAGGATTCGGATGATCTGGAGACAACGATTGCTTCTGTAAAGAAACAGTTTGGCGACTTGATCACCAAAGTGAAATGGATTAATTTTGGCGGTGGTCATCATATTACAAGACCAGGATATGATATCGGGCGACTGGAGCAATGCATTCGAACGGCACAGGAAGAATGGAAGGTAGAAGTTTATCTGGAACCGGGAGAAGCATGGGCATTGAATGCAGGATTTCTTCTGACCAGTGTGCTGGATGTTCTGAAAAATGGAGACACACAGATCGCAATCGTAGATGCCAGCGCAGCCTGCCATATGCCGGATGTACTGGAAATGCCTTATCGTCCACCGCTTCTTGGTGCAGCGGACGAGACAACAGAAAACGAGGTTACAGTCCGACTTGGGGGGCCAACCTGCCTGTCCGGTGATATCATTGGAGACTATAAATTCAATAAACTACCGGAATACGGAGATCTTCTTCTGTTTGGAGATATGGCTATTTATACGACTTGCAAAAACAATACATTTAATGGAATGCCATTACCGGATATCTGGATCAGACATACTGACAGAACGATGCAGCAGCTAACTTCATTTAATTACACAGATTTTAAAGAAAGATTAGGAAGCCGTGAGTAACGGCTTCCTTGCACATTTATCTAACACATTTCTTGTTTTACATCAATGTCCATACCCAATATACAACTCCAAGCGCCCAGCTTGTCACAATTCCATACAAGATCACCGGTCCGGCAATCGTGAAGATCTTACAACCAATACCAAAAACCTGGCCCTCCTTCTTATATTCAATTGCAGGTGCAGCAACAGAGTTGGCAAAGCCGGTAATCGGGACGAGTGCACCGGCACCGCCCCATTTGGCAAGCAGTGGATAAATTCCGGTACCGGTGAGAAGGATACTCAGAAGAATGAGCAGAATAGAAGTCCAGCTGCTGCAGTCATCCTGGGAAAGCTTTTTTAATTCACAGAAATGATAAATACATTGTCCGATCAGGCAGATCATTCCACCAAGGAAGAATGCCTTCATCATGTTGAACCATACATTGTGCTGTGGTGTTTTCTTTTTGACATAAGCTTCATATTGCTTTTGTTGTTTTAATTGTTCTATTTTGTCCATAAATGAAAATCCCTTCTTTTTGTTTTTAAATTCTACACATAGTTTTTCACAAAATGAAAATAATATCCTTAAAAGTAAATGTAACATCAGAAATGAGGAAATAATATGAATGATACGGGAAACAAAAATCGGACAGTTGAATCAGAGTGTGGTCCTTTTCATCTGTCACAGCTCCGTGGAGCACAGAGCATCGTATTCACAAAAGCTCCTTATCTTCTAAGCGCAGCATCTGTTGCAGGAAGCAAAGAAGCGCAGGGACCACTTGGAAAATACTTTGATCTGACAAATGAGGATGACCTATTTGGAGCAGAGACATGGGAAGAAGCCGAAAGCAACATGCAGAAGGAAGCCTGTGTACTGGCACTTGGAAAGTCGCATGTAGATCCGAAGTCTGTACGTTATCTCTTTGGAGGAGATCTTCTCAGACAAGGGATCGCAACTTCTATGGGAGTGGAAGATCTGCAGATTCCCATCTTCGGCCTGTATGGTGCATGTTCTACATCAGGAGAAGCACTGGCATTAGCAGCAATGAGTGTGGCAGCAGGATACGGAGATTACATGCTGGCAGTAACATCCAGCCATTTCGGAAGTGCAGAGAAAGAATTTCGATTTCCGTTAGGATATGCGAACCAGAGACCACTTTCCGCACACTGGACCGTGACAGCAAGCGGGACTTTCCTCGTAGGAAGCCATCTGAATAAAATAAATTCCGATAAGCAACGTCAAAGAAAGTCCCAGTTCCGGCATATTCGGATCACCGGCGTTACGATAGGGAAGATTGTGGACTTTGGCTTGAAGGATTCGCAGAACATGGGGGCATGTATGGCTCCGGCTGCAACCGATACCATCTACCGTAATTTCCAGGATCTTGGACGCACACAGGAAGATTACGATCAAATCATAACAGGTGATCTTGGATATATTGGTCAATCCATACTTTTTGACCTGATGAAAAGCAGAGGATATGATATCAGAAAAAAGCATATGGATTGTGGAATGACTATCTTTGATCAGGAGACGCAGGATACACATGCCGGCGGTAGCGGCTGTGGATGCGCAGCGTCAACACTGGCTTCTTATATTCTGCCAAAGATTGAGATCGGAGAATGGAAAAAGATACTCTTCGTGCCAACCGGTGCATTGATGTCAACGGTCAGCTTCAATGAAGGAGCAAGTGTGCCTGGAATTGCGCATGCGATTATGATCGAACACTGTTGAAAAAAATATTATAATAGGAAGAAGTAAAAAACGCTAAATATGTATTAAAAACAGAAAAGGAATAGAAAAATGGATTATATAAAAGCATTTTTAATCGGAGGTCTCATCTGCGCTGTGGTGCAGATTCTTTTGGACAGAACAAAGCTGATGCCGGGACGGGTTATGGTATTACTCGTCTGTACAGGCGCAGTGTTTGGATTTATTGGAGCATACGAACCATTTGTAAAATTCGCAGGAGCAGGTGCAAGCGTTCCACTTCTCGGATTCGGAAATATTCTGTGGAAAGGTGTGAAGGAAGCTGTTGATAAAAACGGATTCCTCGGAATCTTTCTGGGAGGGTTCAAGGCAAGTGCCGCCGGAATCAGCGCAGCACTTATTTTTGGATACCTGGCTTCATTGATTTTTGAACCCAAAATGAAGAAATAAACGAGAAATCACTATAATGTTACAAAATGTTACAAGGTTCATAAAAATATACATGAAAATATCTTGACAGTAAAAGAAAAATGAAATATCATTAATTGAGTATTAAAGGCAATAAGATACGACGGAACAAGGAGGCACGGCAGGACAGATTTTTTATCCCAGGTGTCTCTTTCATTGTGTAAAAGGATGAGTTAAAGATGATTGATATACATAGCCATATCTTGCCCGGAGTTGATGATGGAGCGTCTTCGATGAAAGAAAGTCTTCATATGCTTTCTATGGCGAGAAGACAGGGAATCACAGATGTGTTTGCAACTTCACATTATTCCAAAGCGTTTCCGAACAGAGATCCGGAGAAGCTGAGACGGCTTCGGGATGAGCTGATGAGCCGTGCAAATCGTCCGGTGCAAGGACCAGAGGGAAAGGTGAAGTGCAAAAGACCAATTCGAATCTGGACAGGTCAGGAGATTTTTTATTCTAATAGTGTTATACGACTGCTTGAAGAGGGAAAACTGCTTACGTTGGCAGACAGTAATTACGTACTGGTTGAGTTTATGCCGTCAGTGCCTTATTCAGAGATATGTACAGCGGTGAGGAATCTGTCAAGAGCAGGATATACTCCGGTAGTTGCTCATGCGGAGAGGTATCGTTGCCTTAGAAAAGGTAAGCGTGTGGAAGAACTGATCGATCTGGAAGCATTGATCCAGATGAATTACAGATCCGTCAGTGGAGGCTGGCATGATGCAACAGCGCGCTGGTGTAAGGATAATCTGAAAAAAAGGAATATCCATTTTATGGGAACTGATATGCACAATATCGGGAGCAGAATGCCTGATACAAAAGAGCCAATGGGTTGGATGAGGAAGCATTTAGACAGTACTTACCTCAGACAGATAACAAGAGAGAATGCACTTCGCATTACAGAAAACAAAATAATAAAATAAAGGGGAGCAAAGATGGGAAAGACGCATGATGACGACGAGGTCGAGATTGACCTCAGAGAACTATACTACGCATTGAAAAAGCGTGTTTTGGTAATCCTTGCAGCCGTACTGGCAGGAGCAGTGATTGCCGGAGCAGCAACAAAGCTTTTGATGACACCTGTTTACAGCGCAACATCTACAATGCTTGTTCTCACAAAGGAAACAACACTTTCTTCACTGGCTGATCTGCAGATCGGTAGTCAGCTGACGAAAGACTACAACATCCTGATCACAAGCCGTACAGTATTGCAGGACGTAGTAGATGAACTGAATCTGGATATGACATATAAAGAGTTGATGGAATGTATCACAATAGAGAATCCAAGTGATACACGTATTCTTTCCATTACAGCAATAGACAAAGATCCAAAGATGGCAAAGAAGATTGCTGACACGCTGGCGAAGACATCAGCTGACTTTATCGGAGACAAGATGGAAGTAACACCACCGAAAGTTATTGAAGAAGGTGAAGTGCCGACAATCCAGACAAGTCCGAGTACAAAGAAGAATGTGCTGATCGGAGCACTGGCTGGTCTGATTCTTTCCGCAGGTATTATTATCCTTCTCACACTGATGGATGATACAATCAAGTCAGAGGAAGATATCGAGAACTACCTCGGTCTGACAACACTGGCAAGTATTCCGGATAGAAAAGACTACATTACAGGAAAAGGACCTCGCAATTCAAGCAAGACAACATCGAAGAAAAAGAAGAAAAGGAGGAAAAAATAAATGGCAATTCAGAGAGTTATATTGACAGATTCCAGAAAAGAAGATGTCTTCTATGAAGAGGCTATTAAAACCCTCCGTACAAATATGCAGTTCAGTGGTGTAGAGACAAAGAGTATTGTTCTCACAAGCTGTTATCCAAATGAAGGAAAAAGTGATGTGGCTTTCCAGCTTGCAGTAGAGATTGGAAAGATGGGAAAGAGAGTTCTGATCATAGATGCAGATATTCGTAAGTCCAGTTATATCAAACGTTACCAGATCAAACAGAAGACCAATGGACTGTCACAGTATTTAAGTGGACAGGTTGCTTTGGAAGAAATAATTTATTCTACCAATTACCGTAATCTTGAGATTATCTTTTCAGGTCCGTATGCTCCGAACCCGTCAGAGCTTCTGGAGCAGGGACGTTTTGGCAGATTGATCGAAGAGACAAGAAAAGTTTATGATTATATTTTGATTGATACACCACCGATCATCAGTATGAGTGATGCAGCAATCGCAGCAAAACAATGTGATGGAGCAATCCTCGTAATCGAGAGCGAAGCAGTAAGCAGAAGAGATGCAATGAAAGCAAAAGAACAGCTTACAAAGAGTGGATGTAAGCTTCTCGGTGCAGTACTGAATAAAGTGGATATGAAGAAAGAAAAATACTATAGTAAGTATAATTCATACTACTACGGTAAAAGCAAACAGGAATAGCCGGATATGCAGTGGAGAATATCCGCTGCATATTTCAGTTTACAGAGAAAAAACAGACAAAGCATTTAAGATAAATAAAATCAGATGTTTTGTTATGCAGTCAGACAGAAGATTATCAGGGGAAAAGGGTGTACGCGAATGTATAGGAAGAACAGTAACGGCTGGTTGAAGCACTGGGATTTCATTATACTAGATCTTGTTGCATTACAGCTGGCTTATATAAGCAGTTATGTATTGCGCATGGGAACAAGTGATCTGTATCATAACGGATTATATCTGAATATCGGGATTATTATTATACTGATAGACATTTGTACAGCTTTCTTTACAGAGCCATATCATGGGATCATGAGAAGAGGATATTTTGTAGAGTTTAAGAATGTATTGAAGCATGTGTTTATCGTGAGTGTGCTTGTGATCGTATATCTTTTTATGAGCAAACAGGGAAGCATGACCTCGCGTCTTGTGATCAGCTCATTCATTCCAATGGCAGTGGTTCTGCTTTATGCGGTGCGAATCGTATGGAAGAAATATTTGCTGAAACATGGCAATATGCTCTATTCAAAAATAAATATACTCCTTGTTTCAACAAGTGATGAAATAGATTCCATGTTAAGACGGGTGGAACAGAATGTATTTAATGAATTCGATATTGTCGGAATCGTACTTGCAGACCGCGAACCGGAAGAAAATGAAATGATCGAAGGAATTCCGGTTGTAAGTAAGATTGATACAGTAACTGAATACATACAGAAAAGATGGTGTGATGCTCTTCTTGTTGGAATTAAGAAGAAAACATTGATACCGGAAGATTTGTTTGAAACATGCGTGAACATGGGAATTACAGTTCACGAATGTCTGGGAGACAGAGCAGGATGGGCAGGAAATCAGTTTATTAACCGCATGGGTGGATATACAGTCCTGACTTCCAGCGTCAGAGTGATTTCCTCACGGCAGGCCATGATGAAGAGAACGATAGACATCTGTGGCGGAATCGTTGGAATGATTCTGACAGGTATCATTACAATATTCCTTGCTCCGGCAATCTATATTGCTTCACCGGGGCCAATCTTCTTCTCTCAGATGAGAGTAGGAAAAAACGGTAAATTATTTAAGATCTATAAATTCCGAAGCATGTATATGGATGCAGAGGAACGCAAGAAAGAACTGATGAAACAGAACGAGATGAAGGGGCTCATGTTCAAGATGGAGAATGACCCAAGAATCATCGGAAGCGGAGCGGATGGAAGCAAGCATGGACTTGGCTGGTTTATCCGTAAGACATCTTTGGATGAATTCCCGCAGTTCTGGAATGTACTCAAAGGAGATATGAGTCTCGTAGGAACCCGTCCACCAACAGTAGATGAGTGGAAACAGTATGAGCCATATCACCGCGGAAGACTTGCCGTGAAGCCGGGACTGACCGGAATGTGGCAGGTGAGCGGAAGAAGTGATATCACTGACTTTGAGGAAGTTGTAAAGCTTGATATGGAATATGTCAAGAACTGGAATATCGGAATGGATATCAAAATTCTGCTTAAGACTGTCGGAGTTGTGCTTAAGGGCAGTGGATCCAAGTGATGGATTAGATAGAAGAGATAAGGAAAATGATATAAGAATGATGATCTGCAGTGGAACCGGGAGGGGAAGCTGCAGGTGTTATTGATATTGAACGTATAGCTATAGGGAGAAAATAGCGGAGAGGGAAGACTGGGATAGATATGGTTGGAAGTTTTCTTTCTTATTCCAACGTTGAACGTATAACTACAGGAGAAAAAGATGGATAAAATGACATACAAAAGAAAGGTTGATAAAGCAGAGATTCCAATCTGTAATATTATGGGTGTAAATATTGCTGCAATTAATATGAAGTGGTTATTGGATTATTTGGAGAAAAATCTTTCAAATTTGAAGGGTGATTACATCTGTGTTTCTAATGTTCATACAACAGTAATGAGTTATGAGGAGTCCTCTTATTGTGCAATTCAAAATGGAGGTATTATGGCTATACCAGATGGTGGACCACTTTCTTCATTAGGACGAAAACGTGGATTTGTTACGATGGAGCGGACAACAGGTCCAAGCTTGATGGGAGAACTGTTTAAAATTTCAGCAAAAAGAGGCTATCGCCATTATTTTTATGGAAGTACAGATGAGACTTTAGAAAAATTAAAAAATAGACTTCAAGAGTATTATCCAGAAATTCAGATTGCTGGAATGTATAGCCCACCTTTCCGTGCATTATCTATGGAGGAAGATAATGAGGTGATTGAGAAAATAAACGAAACAAATCCGGATTTTGTTTGGATTGGTTTAGGAGCTCCGAAACAAGAAAAATGGATGTCTAATCATCAAGGCAGTATTAATGGATTGATGATTGGCGTAGGAGCAGGATTTGATTATTACGCGGGAAATATTAAGCGAGCACCACAGTGGATGCAGAAGTGTAATTTGGAGTGGGTGTATCGTTTGATGCAAGATCCAAAAAGATTGTTTAAACGATATTTTCATACAAATATAAAATTTATTTTACATGCATATTTACTTAAGAATTGAGGGGGAAATAATGAATCAAAAGCCAACTGTAAAAGAAATACAAGAAGAAATACTTATTTTGCTTTCTGAATTGGACAGAGTATGCAGAAAGAATAATATAAAATATTCATTGCATGGAGGAACATTACTCGGTGCAGTTAGAGAAAGCGGATTTATTCCATGGGATGATGATGCTGATATTACTATGATGAGGGAAGAATACAATCGACTTATAGAATGTTTTAATAAAGAATCTAAAGATTTTATGCTTATTGAAAGCTTTTTACATATGCCTAGAATAGTTCGAAGAAAATTTGAAGAGGACACTGTTTTTGCATGGATTGATATTATGATTTATGATCCTATAACAGAAAAAAATATTCCTCAAAAAATTAAGTTTGGAATGATATTGGCATTTCAGGCAATGTGTAGAAATGAGGTTACGATTCATTTAATTGAAGGAAAAACTCATTCTGCATTGCAAATGGCAGCATTTAAATTTGCCTATTTTGTTGGTCGTCCTTTTTCTTATGAAAAAAAATATAATTGGTATAATAAATTTTGCCAGAATTGTTTGTGCGGAAATAGAAAGTATATTCATAGATCAAATGATCAGTTACGTGGTATGAAAATGTTAGTACCAGCGGAGTGCATGAATGAATATATTGATATTTCTTATGAGGGTAAGCAGTTAATGATTACGAAAGATTATGATAAAGTTCTTACTATTAGTTATGGGGCAAATTATATGACTCCGATTCATGATGAGGCAAATGATGATTTACATGTTCATTTTCGTGAGGCATTTTTAAAACATTTAAAACTTATCTGATTAAATTTAATTATGAGGAATAATTTGATTATATGAAAATGAAGAAAAATTTAAATATAGAATATATGCGTGCAATTGCTTGTTTAGGAGTAATATTGATTCATATTATGAAAAGTGCACATGACGTTTTCGACAATATGACACCAGAAATATATTTTATATGTACTTCTTTTGTGAATAATTTAAGATGGTGTGTCCCGGTTTTTTTGATGATTTCTGGATACCTCTTATTAGATCCTGAAAAGAAAATTGGATTGATTAAAATTAAACAATATATTATTAGAATTGTTATTGTTTTAGGGATATTTGGTACTGGATTTGCATTTATTGAGTTAATATCTAAAAAACATAGTGTCTGTTTTACATTTATTTTTAGAGCGTTTGTAAATATGCTTATGGGCAACACATGGAATCATCTTTGGTATTTATATGCATTAATTGCGTTATATTTATTTTTACCCATGTTAAAAAGCATAACTGGATATTTAAGCAAGCAGGAGATTACATATATTATTATTGTCTTTTTGATATATTCGAGTGTATTTCCGACATTAAAAGAACTAGGTGTAACAATTGGGATTGCTTATTTTTCCTTTTCAATTTATTTGTTTTATATGTTATTGGGATATTGGGTACGGCAAAGCAAAATAAAAATTCCGAAGGTTTTATCTATATTGGGTTTTATAGGAACAGGCCTTTATTTTGTAATACTAGCTTACGTATCAGATGTGAAGGATTATAAAATTCCGGAGATTTTTTATTCTCATTCTTCTATGGTGGTTGTATTGCAAGCAGTTCTGATATTTTTTCTGATAGGGAATATAAAAATATCAGTAGATGGGCGTTTACACAAAATTATTTTATCAATTGCAGATTATTCTTTTGGAATGTACATAATGCATATGTTTTGGATTAATATTCTCTATAAGGTATTTAAATTAAATCCTGCAAAATATGGTATATGGATTTTTATACCAATATATATAATTGTAATAATATTGACATATGTAACTGTTTTCATAATGAGAAAAATACCTATTATAAGAAAGTATATTTAAATTAAAAAACTCAATGATAGAAAAAATTAATGTGTGGAGGATAGATTTGTGAATATTGCAGTAATTTTTGCAGGCGGTGTTGGAAAGCGAATGCATACTAAAGAAAAGCCAAAGCAGTTTTTGGAAATTTACAATAAACCGATTATAGTACATACTTTGGAGAAATTTGAGAAGCATAAGGATATAGATGGAATTATTATTGTTTGTGTTGAAAATTGGATTTCTTATATGAATGATTTGGTTTATAAGTATAGGCTTGAAAAAGTGAAAAAAATTGTTCCGGGCGGGGAAACAGGACAACTTTCTATTTATCATGGATTATGTGCTGCGAAAGAAATTAGTGGTGATGAAAAATCTATAGTGCTTATACATGATGGTGTTCGTCCATTAATAGATAAAAAATTAATTTCGGATAATATTAAAAGTGTACAGATGTATGGCTCAGCAATTACAACGGCGGTTGTCAAGGAAACTATTTTAGTAGTTGATACAGACGCAGAGAAAATTGATTATGTTCCAAGCAGAGCAAATTCGCGCGTGGCAAAAGCACCTCAAAGTTTTTGGCTTGATGATATCTTGCATGCGCATCAGGATGCTCTAAAAAAGGGAGTAACAGATTGTATTGATTCATGTACAATGATGCAAAGTTATGGAAGGGATCTGCATCTTGTAACTGGATCTGACGAAAATATAAAAATTACTACACCAGAAGATTTTTATACTATGCGAGCTTTACTTGAGGCAAAAGAAAATGCTCAAATTTATTCATTTGAAAGCAGGTGAGAAAATGATTCATGAAAGTTTGAAAAAAGATTTTTCAGAAATTGCAGATATGGAAGGAATGGAACAATTTCGTGACAAAACAATTTTGATTACAGGATCTACGGGCTTAATTGGAAGTCTTCTTATAAAATTTTTTATATATTTGAATAGAACACAAAATTTAGGAATTAAAATCTATGGTACGGTGAGGAATCTTGATAAAGCCAAAAGTTATTTTGCTGAGTATGATTGTGATAGTATCAACTTTGTTTTGATAGATTTTTTAGATGATAAAAAAATAGAAACTTTCGAAATTAAAGGTGATATTGACTATATCATTCATACAGCTGCAGTTACAACTTCCCAGCAAATGGTAAAAACCCCAGTTGAGACATTGTTGGGGGCAATACAAGGAACTAAATGTATGCTTAAGCTTGCAAAGGAAAAAAGGGTAAAAAAGATAATTTATTTGTCCTCAATGGAAGCATATGGCATTGTTGGTAAAAGTGAAAAAGTAAAAGAAAACGAATTGGGGTACTTAGATCTAGATAATATTCGTTCTTGCTATCCAGAGGGAAAAAGAGCATGTGAATGTTTATGCAAAGGCTATCATGCAGAATATGGAGTCCCTACAATTCAGATACGTCTTGCACAAACTTTTGGTGCAGGTATACATTATGAAGAAAATAGGGTTTTTGCACAATTTGCACGAAGTGCAATGAAAAAGAGTCCTATTGTTTTACATACGGCAGGTAAATCAGAAGGAAATTATGTATATACATCAGATGCTGTTCAAGCAATTTTGTTTCTTCTGTTGCATGGAATTGAGGGAGAAACATATAACATTACAAATGAAAACAACCATATGACAATTTATGATATGGCAAAGCTTGTTGCAAAAACAATTGGAGGAGACATTTGCGAAGTAGTCGTAGATATTCCTGAGAATGCTGAAAAGCTTGGATATGCACCAGACACTAAATTATATATGAGTTCAAGAAAAATAAATAAATTAGGCTGGTATGCAAAAGTTGATTTGAATGAGGCTTATGTAAGATTATGCGCTTATTTGAAAGAATGTGAAGGAGAAACATTGTGTTGAAAAATAATTCGCTTATATCAGTTATAGTTCCTGTTTATAACACAAAAGCATATTTAGGGAAGTGCATTAAAACAATCATTGATCAAAGTTATAAGAATCTTGAAATTATATTAATTGACGATGGATCCACTGACGGAACATCTGTGATGTGTGACGAATGGTCTCAAAAAGATGCTCGTATTAAGGTTTTTCATTTACAAAATGGAGGAGTATCTAAAGCAAGAAATTTTGCACTTGAACAATGCCATGGAGAGTGGGTTAGTTTTGTAGATTCGGACGACTGGTTGGCGTTAGATATGTATGAGATATTGCTTGCACTGGCTGATAAATTTGAGGCAGATACGGCTTGTTGTGGAGCTTGGCAGGGAAACGAAGAGAATTATATAGTAAGAAATATATGGCGGAGATTCAAAGAAGATGAAGTGTGTTATAACGGCGGTTCTGCCTTAGGAAATGTAATTGAACAATCTGGGACATTGTGGAATAAGCTTTTAAAAAGAGAACTTATCGGTTGTATACGATTTAATGAAAAAATCAGATATGCAGAAGATACTTTATTTTTATCTGAATATTTATTAAAAGCTAATTGCGTCGCTGTAACCAAAACCCCCTTATATTATTATCGCATTAATCGCTTAGGAAATGTAGTTTCTGGAGGTCTTAATTCAAGACATTTAGATTATCTTTATGCTACTGCGTTGATTTTTGATATTTTGAGAGAAAATGGCTCTGTTGATGTGGGCGTTGAGAGAGTGGTTGATGTGGGCATCAGAGTTGCCGCTTTGATGAATAAGACTAATAAACAAAAATGTTATATGGACGCGATAAGGCAGCTTGCAAAAAAAGCAATGCCTTATAGAACTGAATTGATAAAAAATAATCGAAGTGTAAAACAATATTTTAAAAAATTTATTTTGACTCAGATGTCTTATGGAAATTGTTTGTTTGTTTATTGTTCTAAAATTGTGAATCGTATAAAGTGAGAAATGAATGATGGAGAAAGTAGTTAGGTTTTCTAAAAAATCAGTAAAATATACAATTGCTATTGTAAATTGGCTTATATATTCAATTATAGTTGGAGGAACTACTACACCAGTTAATGATACATTTAGTAATATCTGGTATTTTTTTAGTATACTTCTTTTTATATACACAATTTTCGTGTCTTATTATAGAAATGTGAACTATAAAATAATTTTTCTTTTTGCAATGGTAATGGGAGTTATAAGTATTGTTACTTATACAAGTAATTATTCACCATTGCTGGCATGGGGACTGATGATTTTTGCAGTTCGAGATATCGAGTGTGATTTTATTGTCTCTGTGTATTTTAAAACTTTTATTGCTTTGGGGATTTTAATTCCTTTAATGGCTGTAACTGGACTTATATCAAATACGGTCATGGATACTGTAGGTATAACTGGAAAAAGATATGCGTATGGTTTTACTCATCCTAATGTGCTTGGAGCTGTATTGTTAGTAATTGTAATTTGTTGGTGTTATTTGCACTGGAAATCAATTAAGCTATACCATATTGTCATTATTAATTTACTTAGTTATGGTATGATGCAGATTACTGATAGCTCATCTTCCTTTATATGTATTGCATTTATTTCTGTAATTGCATTGTTAGAAAGATGGTTTGATAAGAAGTCAAAATTAAACGTGTGGTATTTTGGAATTATAGTTTTATTAATTTTTTGTCCGGCTATTAGTTATTATTTTATGGTTAAGTATACTCCTTCGAATCCGCTTATGCTGGCTATAGATTTATTTACCACGGGACGTTTACGGACAATGAATGCTTTTTTTGTAAAATATGGAGTCAAAATATTGGGTAATCCTATAATATTTGATATGGAAAGACGATCACTTTTATTATTTGCATTAGATAATAGCTATGGATATATTCTGATTAGATTTGGAATTATTGTATCACTGTTTTATTTTATGGGACTTTTTAAGGTGATTAAACGTGCAATACAGATTCGAGATACTAGGATTATTATTTGTGTTTTAACATTTTTAGTTTATGGCTTGTTTGAAAATTACTTTTTTAAGATACAGTTTAATTTTACATTATTATTTATTTTTGCAAATTATTATGGTAATTCCAATAAATTACGTGTTAAAAAAGGGAGAGTAGTAAATCATGAAGATTGGAGTAATTACATTTCATGGTGCAGATAATTACGGATCTGTTCTGCAAGCTTATGCACTAACAGAATATTTAAATGACAAGGGATATGATGCGGAAATAATTGATTATTATTTTGAGCATGATTATCGTCAATACAAACCCTTTAGAACCTATTTATATTCTCGGCATCCAAAGGCTTTTTTGTCTGATGTTTTTTCATATTCTGTACATTGTAAGCGTATTAAAAATTTTCAAAATTTCCGTAAAGAATTTTTGAAATTATCATCTGTGCGGATTGGGACATCGGATGGCTGGCAAGAGATAGCATCATATTATGATTGTTTTATTTGCGGAAGTGATCAAATTTGGAATTTGAATTGTACAAATGGTGTTTGCGGACCATATTTTTTGAACTTTGTAAGTGGGAAGAGAAAAATAGCTTATGCACCAAGTATGGGAGATTATTTGCTGTTGGATAATGATAGGGAAAAAATGCGAAAGGCACTTGAGGAATTTTACGCTATTTCTGTGAGAGAAGCTTCGATGATACAGATGTTAGAACAGTTAAATTTGCCGATTTCAATTCAAACTGTAGTAGATCCAACACTCCTTTTGAAAAAGGAAGATTATATTCAAGGACTAAAACTGGAGAAAATGGTATCAGCGGGAAAGTATATTTTTGTATATATACTTGGTGGTACGAAAGCTTATGGCAATATCGTAAATGAGGCTAAAAAGATAGCCAAACAGAATGGACTTCAAATTAAATATGTTTTTGATAATAATAATGCAATGATTAAAAATATAGGTTTTAATTGTAGTGGGTGCAATCCCAGAGAATTTGTTAGTATGATTTATAATGCAGAATATGTATTGACAAACTCGTTTCATGCAACTGTTTTTTCTATTATATTCAAAAAAAATTTTACATCATATGCAAGAGGAAAATCATCTGGAAGAATAACAGAATTATTGAGCTCTTTAGGACTAGAGGAACGATTTAACTTAGAGAGTAATGGATGTATTATTGCGATAAATTCATATGATAAAGTTCATCAGCTTTTAGCTAACATGAAAATAGAATCAATGATATATTTAGAGAATGCATTGAACGTAGAGGGGATTAATTCAAATGAATGAAAGAAGGAGACTGATTAAAAATACTGGAATTATTGCCATTGGAAATATTAGCACTAAATTGGTTTCCTTTTTTTTATTACCACTTTATACAGCTGTTTTATCTACAGCCGAATATGGTGCATATGATTACATAATAAGTATAGCAACTTTTTGTGTTCCGTTTGTTTCAGTATTAATGGATGAATCTATATTTCGATTCTTAATTGATTGTAAAACAGAACTTGATAAAAAGAAAATAATTTCTACAGCTGTAATGATTGTTGCTGTGGGAATGACCTTATTTACAGTACTTGGAATTCCTATTATGGAGGGATTGCATTATAGCTATACGGTTTATGCTATTATTTATATTTTATTAAATGTTATTTGTGGAATGTTAAGTGCTCTTTTAAGGGGGATTGGAAGAACCGATCAATTTGCTTTTTTTAATTTTCTGTTAGGTTCACTTCAAATTGTTTTAAATGTTGTCTTTGTAGCTGTGTTGAAATTGGGGTTGCAGGGTATGTTGTTGGCCTCAGTTTTAGCACAATTAATTGTTGCTACGATTTTTGTTTTGAAAATAAAGTTATGGAAATTTATTAATATTAAATGTGTAGAGATATCATTAGCTAAGGAAATGATAGTGTATTCATTTCCTTTAATTCCTAATAAAGTGTCTTGGACAATTATTAATCTTTCGGATCGTATTATTTTGATGAACATGATTGGAAGTGAAGCTACTGGTTTATATGCTGTATCGTATAAGTTTCCTAATTTGATGGATACTGTTTATGGTTTCTTTTACCAGTCTTGGAAAGAAAGCTCAGCTAGAGTACTTGGAGGTGAGTCGCAAGATGAATTTTATAATTCAGTGTACGAATATTTGAAAAATTTTCTATTTTCAATTGTTTTGGGAATGATAGCATTTATGCCAATCATATTTAGAATATTAATTAACAAAAATTATTACAGTGCAATCTATTATGTGCCGATTCTTTTGCTGGCTACGTATTTCGCAAATATTTCAGGATTTTATGGTGGGATTTTTACAGCGTATAAGGATACAAAAATTATGGGGACAACAACTGTTGTAGCTGCTATAATAAATCTAGCTGTTAATATTATTATGATTAGAAGTTTGGGGATATATGCAGCTGCAATATCAACACTAGTTGCAAATTTTACAGTATATATTTATAGAAGAATTAAAGTTGGAAAATATATTAAATTAAAAGAGAATTGGAAAAATAGAATAGTTTCATTGATAATTTGTATACTAATTATTATTTTATTTTATGTACAAAGTAAAACAAGTATTATAGTAGGATGTATAGTATCAATATGCTATGCTTTAATTGTTAACTTTAATGTGATTCGTTTTATATTAATAAAGAGTGAACTAAAGTCGAGAAAATGAAGGGACATTTTAATATGATTCAAGTTTATAACAATAAATCAGAATGTTGTGGATGTGGAATATGTGAAACAGTTTGTACACAAAATGCTATAGAAATGAAGATGGATGAAATTGGGGTTATATATCCTAAAATTAATCAAGAAAAGTGTATAGATTGTGGAGCGTGTAAAAAAATATGTGGTTATAATGCAGACGGTGCAAATATTATAAAAAAAAGTTATGCAGCCGTTAATACGAGTGATATTTTTTTACAAAAATCAGCTTCTGGAGGAATATTTTCTGCGATAGCACGATCTTTTCTAAACGCGGGTGGAATTGTATGTGGAGTTGAAATGTCAATTGAGAATAACTGTGCTGAAGTAAAACATATTTTAATTAAGTCAGAAGTTGAATTAGAAAAATTACAAGGTTCAAAGTATGTTCAAAGCGATGTAAAGCAGTGCTTTAATGAAATGATTTCATATTTAAAAGAGGGGAAAAAAGTACTTTTTTCAGGGACACCGTGTCAGGTTGCAGCTATTAAAAGTTGTACTAGAGGAAGGTTTGAAGATAATTTATTTACAATAGATATTATTTGTCATGGTGTTCCAAGTTTGAAGTTTTTTAATGATTATCTTCAAGCGGAAAAAAACAAAAAAGGGATAGATATTAAGAAATTTATATTTCGAGACAAACAATATGGATGGGGAACAAAGGGGAGTATTTTAGGAATAAAGGATGGAAACATGATTGTTGAACCTATAAATTCCAGAACATCATCTTATTATAGTTTTTTTCTTGATGGAGAAATTTATCGTGATTGTTGTTATCAATGCCCTTTTGCACAAGAAAAAAGAGTCGGCGATTTAACCATTGGAGATTATTGGGGGGTAGAAAAATATAGTTCTGAAATTATGGAAGAAAATGGAGGAGATTTTTCAAAAAGAAAAGGTGTATCCTGTTTACTAGTAAATACAAATAGAGGGAATGAGATATTGGAAAAGTACGGGGAATTTATTAATAAGGTACCTGTAGACATTGAAAAAGTGAAAATTATTAATACCCAATTAAAACATCCAACTCAACATACGAATCTCAGAATTAAAATATTTCAAATATATAAAAAAATAGGATATAGTGGTGTTGATAAAATTTATAGGAAGCAATTGTATTTAAGAAAAGGAAAAAATGGATTAAAGAAAGTATTAAAATTTATTGGCTTGCATTGATATACCGGTCAATTGATTATTTCACATCAGGAGCAGTGGAGCTAAGCTTTACTTAGCTCCACTGGTTTTTAATATATTAGGAAAGTTCTTGGATGTGAGTATATCTTACGTAAGTATTGTGGTTCAGTTGTCAAGACAAAAATCTAAGCTTTTTATAATGAACTGATATGTGTAACTGGGTAGGAGAGAAAATCCCTTCTTAGGCTGCATTGAATATTATGGTGCGGCAGAGCCGCCAGTCCGGTGTGGCGAGAGCCACCTGTCCGGACTAACGGAGCCACCTCAGTTTGCTTATTAAGTTACTTTGCCATTGCTGGATCCAGTCCATATACTTCTCTCATAGAGAGGTTTTTAGCTGGGTCAACACTTTTCAATATCGATTTTATAGGAATCATACGAAATACGATCCATGATGGCATCGGCAAGAGTACTTTCACCATCACAGATTTGCTGGTACCATTTACTTTCACGGAATTGAGAACAAAAGATTATTGAAGATTTTTACGTCTTTTATGTATCAGTTCAAAAAGATTTCTAGCTTCAGCTTCGGTCAGTTTAAGAAGCAGCCACTCATCATGGATCAGTACTATTGGCTTGGTATATTTCTTCAGGACATTCGAAAAAGTTCCATTGTCCCTGGCAGCCTGTAAGTCCAATAATAGATCAGGAAGTCGTACATACCGTACTGAGTAATAGTGCTTGCATGCTTCCATGCCAAAGGCACAGGCCATGTAGGTTTTACCGCTTCCAGTTGCTCCAGTAATAAAGATGTTCCGGTATTCTGTAATGTATTCACAGGTTGCCAGACGATTAATCAATGCTTTGTTCAGTTTTCGCCCAGAATGATAATCAATTGCTGCAATGCTCGCATCTGGCTGCTCAAGTTCAGCCTGGCGGATCAGCCTTTTCAGACGATTGTTTTTACGGTTGCTGTATTCGACATCAACAAGCATACCGAACCGATCCTCGAACGGCACTTCCTTCATTGTAGGATCATCCATCTGGATGCGGAATGCATCCGCCATAGCAGTCAGACGCATTTCAATAAGTTTATCGATTGTACTTTGATTTGTCATGATTGTTTACCTCCATAGTATCTGGCTCCTCTGGTTATGCCGTGTGGTTTTTCTGCTTGAGATGCTTCTGGTTCAGTACCAGGTACATTCTTCACAGCAGCCAATAGATTTTTGATACTTTTATAGCTGGGTTTACCGGAATAAGAAAGTGCCTTAGCACAGACCTGCTCCAGTTTTCCAGGCGAATATTTTTCTGCCAGTTTCAGTAATCCCATGCAGCTTCTGTAGGATTGCTGTTCAATCCTGCCGGAGGTAAGTATTGCATCGACAACCTTGCTTGTGTTAATTCCAATCGAATCAGCCCACTTACGGAACCGGTCACCGTTCCATTCCAGATATTTCTGGTGTTCCTGTGGCATATGTTCTGTCACTGTAGAATACTGACCGCTTCTTCCATAGAGTCGTCTGTGAGAGGCAATACGATTGTGATTATAAAATATTTCAACCGTTGTATCTGTTATACGCACATCCACCTTATTTTTGATATACTGATAAGGCACGGAGTAGAACATTCTGTCTACTGCGATGTGATAGTTAAACTGGACGGTGGCTTGTTTCCACTCAGCCAGTTCAAAAGGTGTAGCAGGCAACGGAGCCAGTAATGGCATTTCTTCCCCAAGAAATAAACTGAGTCTGCTACATTCCTTTTTCTGAAATTTACGGGCGTTGTAGGCATCCAGTTTTTCACGGATTGAAGCATTTAATTCTGCAAGAGAGAAAAACTGCTCATTGCGAAGGGCTGCTGTTATCCATGTGGATATCTTTCCTACTGATCCCTCTACATTCGGTTTATCCTTGGGTTTCCGGACTCTGCTGGAAGGATGGCGAGATTGTAATGTTCTGCCATCTCATGATAAGTTGTGTTTAAGGCAGTGTTGTACCAGTCACTCTTTTTATGATTCACTGTGGTTGTGCAGTTATCAGAAACGAGCATAGGTGTGACACCGCCAAAGAAATCAAACATCTGGACATGAGCTTTGATCCAGTTGTCGGTTTTTTCATTCATATATGCTTTTACAAAAGCATACTGACTGTAAGTTAATATACCTACAAATATCCATGCATCTGTTATTTCTCCGGTGTCCGGATCAATGATGTGAGCAGGGTCACCTGCCCAGTCAACCTCAATCTGTTCACCTGGTTTTCTAGGGATATGCATGGTAGCCCTGCGTTTTTCTTCATCCTTCTGGATGTAGTAGCAGAACTGAGAATACATTAGAGGTTCTTCTCTGCTCATGCGGCACTCCTCACAGTATTCTACCAAAAGAAGCTTTTTGTTTACGCCGTTCCGCAGAAGTTCTTTGCGGATGTAGTCAAAGTTTGGCATACGTTTATTCATTGCCGACTTATTTTTAGGAAACATCAGCTCCTCTAGCGCACTGTCGGTCATGTCAAAATCCAGCGGTCATGAAAGATTGATTTCCGCTGCTTTTTCAAAACCTTGGCGACTGTGTTTCTGGATACACCGCAACTTTGTGCGATGTTCCTCTCACTGAATCCTAAGCTTTTCAAGCGTAGGATTTCACGATACTTGGTCATAACTTACGACCTCCTTTATCGGTATTCACACTAAAGGTGTGTATTTACAGTATAAAGGAAATATATGTAATAGAGCCCAATAAGGTGGCTCTGAATTACCGGAATATATGGCTCTCATTCTCCGGAATGGTGGCTCTCATTCTCCGGAATGGTGGCTCTCAAAATCCGGACAGGTGGCTCAAAGAGCCCCGGAATAATCACACCTGCTAAATTTGACAACTTTTCCAAAGCTCTGGGAAGCGTTGTTTTACTGGTTGGAGTTCCGTTATAACTTAGTACAAGTGGACAATCGGGAAGAACCTGTTGTTGAACACTTTGCCAAGCCTTTAGCTCATTGAGTGTATCTGAATCAATATAAATAGTACGGATACTTGCCTGTGTTTTCGGCTCAACGAATTTATAGTCCGTCATTGTTCGGTAATATAATGTTTTGGTAATGCTAAGCAAGCCTGTCTCAAAATCTATGTCTGACCAATGTAATGCTGACGCTTCGCCAATTCGCATACCCGTCATAAATAATAACCAGAACGATATAAACAGATAATGTTCATAATAGTCTTTCTTACAGAGTAAGGAAATAACCTTTTGAAATTCTTCTAATGTCCAGAAATCAACTTTGGTTTTCTTACTTTTGATATTGCCTATCATACGAGAGGGATTTTTCTTCGCAATTCCAAGAACAACAGCTCTGTCAAATGCGATAGAAAGCATTCCCTGTACGATACGAATGTAATTAGGGCTAAAATCTTTTGCAAGTTTCAACTGCCAGTTTTGAACATGGATAGGTTCGATTTCGTCTGTTTCCATTTTATAAAAATAGGAAAAATGTTTCTTGATGGTAGTAGCACGATTAAGATAAGTGCTTTCTTTTACCTGTGTTTTATACCACGGCAGGTAGGTTTCTTCTATAAATTGCTGAAAAGAAACGCCATCTTTTTTTGTTGTCAATTCTTCGGTAGAAGCTAACACCAGTTTTGAATATTCTTCCTTTGCTTCTTTTTTCGTTCTGAAGCCACTTCGGTATTTCTGTATCTGTTTTCCGGTAATGGGATTGTAGCCCAAATTAGCTCTGAAATAATAAGTTCCGTTATCTGCCTTCTTAATAGGGTCTTTTGCCATGATTTCACTCTAAGTATGCCCTTTTTCAATCATAAGTTTTTTTGCTTTTCTTATGATGTCTGCCGAGAAAGAAGTTCCATAACCTAGTGCTATGAGGTCTTTTTTTGTTACGCTAATCATAATCCTCCTTTCCATAGACATAATCTCTTGGAATCTTCATCCCAGTAAAATCAAGGGTTTTAGATTCCATTTTTATTAAAATCCCCCACTTTTTTATCAAAAATCACTTGACAAACCGCTCAAATTTTGCGGCGAAGCCAATTGAATATATTTTATTTTTTGATTGGAGGGCGATTTTTATGTTACCTGTTAACTGTGGCAGTCATGCTGACTACCAAGATTTTGTTGTTACTCATCTTCGTAAATATTATCCTGATCCTGATGCTCTTGCTCGTTCCACATGGAATATCATTGAGCGGTTTTGGAATCTCGATCTATCTTTTACTGATACTTTTATGGCTGATAAATATTCTAAATTTGGACCAGCTCCACGAACTACTTTTTGCATGCAGCGTTCTTACCTTCTTTCCATTGACTTTAAAGTTACTTCATTAACGGAGTGGGCTGCCCAGCTTAAAATGAATCCACTTTATGCGATCCTTAGTGGATTTGAAGTAGGTAACACTCCCGGTGTTGGTACTTTTTATGATTTTTTTAACCGTTTATGGGACTCTGATGAGGATCATATGTCACCACATATCCATCCGCTGAAGACTAAGGTTAAAAAGCCTAAAACAAACGGTACAAAAGCTGATCCCGTGGAAAAAGTTACAGTTGCTGATCTTCTTCCGGCTTTGGTGAAAACAGATTTTAAACTTGATGAACAGCCTTATGCTTCTCTCTTTCAGATTTATCAGAAAGAATTTCTCGATGTTTCCGTTTCCCAAGGACTTATCCATGCCGATTCCCTGGCATTAGCAGGTGATGGCACTCCTGTTGTTACTTCTCACAGAGAACGCAAAAAGCGTATCTGTAACTGCAAAGAAAATGGTATCTCTAACTGCAGATGTGACCGCTACTTTTCCCAACCCGATTGTGATATCGGATGGGATTCCTCACGGAACTGTTTTTATCACGGATACGACCTGTATATGCTTGTTGATTCACAAAGCGACCTGCCTGTATTCCCTCATTTTTCCTGTGCTTCAAAACATGATTCCCACGGATTCCTGCACACTTTTTTCAGAATGAGATCTTTTCTTCCGGATTATACAGTCTCCAAAGTGCTTTTAGATTCTGCCCATGATGCCATGCCCTATTATCAATACTTTCAACGTGAAAATATAACACCTTTTATCGATCTGAATGGAAAAGGTGGAAGACCACCCGTTTATAAAAATGACTTTACGATCGATGAAGACGGTGTTCCTGTCTGTCCTTCCGGACATCGTATGTGTCGGGATGGTGTTGAAGTTGCGAAAGGCAGGATGAAATTCAGATGTCCAAAGATCAGTCGCAAAAACGGCCGCATTTCCTGTACTTGTGAAACTCCATGTTCTGATGCCAAGTACGGACGTACGGTTCATTTGGTCATGAAAGATAATCTAAGATTATTTAATAATCCGCCAAGAAGCAGTAAAGAATGGAAACTGGAATATAATGTAAGAACTTCTGCTGAACGTTCTAATAAACGTGAGAAATTAGATTTTAAATTAGAAGACGGCAGACACCGCTCAACTAAGATGTGGTACTGCCGCCTCTATCACATCCTGATGTTACAGCATCTGGATGCACGGGATCTGCCTTTGGAACCCACACTGAAAAAAATGATTCTACAAACAGCATGATCCTGTAGATTATTATATCTCATTTTTTGAAACATAGCGACAGTTATGTTTATTTCTTATGCTTATTTTTACGTTCACGAATAATATTTATTTTTCAAAGTACAGTACCAGTATTTTTCTGGTGTGATCACTCAAAATTCCGAGAGATCATAAACCAGTATAACGGGCAATTTTAAAGAATTTCTTAAATCGTAATGAGAAAAGTTAAAAAAATAATAAAGCTAAGGAACGTTTAATCCTTAGCTCAGACTGTAGACAAAGTCCCGGTATTTGCCGGAACTTTTACTATGAGCACTGTT
>OGYR01000378.1_pt1 | contig 29463 bp, 26 predicted proteins | sample 1576661 | NCBI WGS metagenome assembly OGYR01 (sample SAMEA3541490, study PRJEB24748) | human gut metagenome | biome: human gut; feature: human-associated habitat; material: faeces | place: China | collected 2012
CCTGCACGGCTTTTATGATTATCTGGTCAATCAGGTCAACCGCTTATCCGAGGACCCTACAGCAGCTATCCGTCCGCCCAAGCAGGATAAGATTTTGCCAAAGTACCTGACGGCAGAGCAGTCCATCTCTCTCTTGGAGAGCACCCAGACCCAGAGCGATTTCCCGGAGCGGGACTACTGCATGGTGGTGCTGTTCCTCAACTGCGGTATGCGTCTTGCGGAACTTGTAGGCATGGACCTTGGAGATATTGACCTGGAGCAGCGGCAGATCCGCCTGTTCGGCAAAGGCCATAAAGAACGCATGGTCTACCTGAATGATGCCTGCGTGGAGGCATTGCAGCTGTATCTGCGCAAGCGCAACACCATGGAAGGGCTTTCACCCAAGGAAAAAGCGGTGTTTATTACCCGTATGCGCAAGGAGCGTATTTCAAACCGCAGGGTAGAACAGCTGATCTCCGGCGCAATGAAGGCCGCCGGACTGAAGGGCTTTTCCACCCATAAGTTGCGCCATACTGCCGCTACATTGATGTATCAAACCGGCAATGTGGATATCCTTACCCTCAAGCAGCTTCTGGGCCACAGCAGCGTTGGAACAACGCAAATTTATACGCACTTACAAGAATTTCAGGTGCGTTCCGCCATTGAAGAAAACCCGCTGGGCAAGGTACTGCCCATAAAAGCCACAAAAGCAAGCTTGGATACAACAGAAACAGCAGGGGAGACATCTGCCGAAAATGCCCCGGCGGGAGAGGACGATTCTGAACCGTCCGGGCCGATGGCGGCCTTTGAGGGCGCTGCACAGGATGGCTTCCGGGCAGATATTTCGGCAATATCTGATGAGAAAGTCGACGATTTATCAAGCAATACTTAAACCCGCACAAAACGTCTGACTGAGACGATTCAAAGACCTATGGCGCGATCCGGCTTGGCCGGATAATGTCGTGGGTCTTTATAATTTGCATTATAAGCAGTCAGCATCATATATGTAGGAACATCCGTAGAAACAATCTGATAGAAACGCGCAAAGTAATGTCCACACAAAAACAAATGAACAACCACAGCCGCAAACTGTAAGTCATAAAACGCAGCATGAAATGTTATAAAGCACGCACATAGATGTTTGCTGGAATAAAATAAATTACAAATGAACCGATGCAGCAGCGCATAACACAGGAAGCATCTGTAAGCGTGAGACAAATAAAACAATAAAATATGATAAAAAGTGCAGAATGCGCAGATCGGTTGAACCAAACCTAAAAATGAGCCAACCGAGGCAAAAATGCCAAAAATCCGGGAAATGGGCATTTTTCACTTCCCTAAGTTTCGCATAACGTGCATTATACGAAACAGATACAATTAAAAAGAGAAGCTGCCCTTCTCTCTTTCTGTCAGATTTCCGGCAGCTTCTGTAGATGCTATTCAATTCGTGCACGCCCACTTCTACGCCGTTGGACATATTACCAGTATGTTCAAGCGTTCGACTTTTGCCTGCGGTGGCTGTTCTAGTGCGTTACAGGTCATGTTATAAAAGCAGTATCGTTTCTTTTTCTTTGGTGGTGCGATGTTCATTTCACCGGCAGCGGTTCTGTGCCGAAGTATGTACAGATGGCTTCGTAATAAATGCGTGCCACTGTCTTGCAGCCCTGTTCACTGCCAAAATGCTCCACATCCTCATCGTTCGTCACAAAACACTGCTCTGCCAACACTGCCGGACAATCCACATCTTCCAGCAGCGTAAAGCTGCGCTCAGGCCGAACCTGTGTGTAGGTGTTCTCCACCAGCTGCTTCTGGTCGTTTTCCAGATAATAAATGTACCGCACTCCCCCTCGCCCGCGCAGCTTTGCACCGATGCTCTGCATTCCACCGGCCAGCAGTCTTGCAAAATAAAAGCTTTCCTGATGCCATGTACGTCCGGGCACCGCCGGATAGCATTCAAAGCCGGATGCCGTAGAGCCGTTGGCTGCGGAATTGCCGTGGATGGACAGCAACAGCTGCGGGTTTTGGGCGCTGGCTGCGGCTGCACGCTGGGCAGGCGTGGCGGTTGCATCAAAGCTTTCCCGGGTCTGCAACGGAATGTAATTCGGGTCCTGCTCTAACCATTGAAGCAGCGCAGCAGCCGTAGCTGCGGTGACCTGTTTTTCTTCGACCACTCCCCTTGCGCCCGGGTCGCTGCCACCATGCCCGGCGTCTATTGCCACCCGGTACGGCGGGTCGCCCACAACAGGGCGAAAATCATCCTCTGCGGCCGAGACTGCAGGTTCTGCGGGCGCATTCAGTTCCAGCGCCGCCTTCCATAAAAACAGGCCGAAACAGAGCATCAGCGCCACAAAAACAAACAGCAAACCGTGTAAAAACCGGTTCTTCGTTTTGTGGCGGTACGTTTTACGTTTGCTATGTTTATTTACTGGTCTGCGCTGACTGGTTGGCATAAAGCTTTACTTCCTGTTCGTTTTACATTCCTATTTATATAATACGAGTATACTCGCCTTTTCCTTGCACTGCAACAAAAAAAGACTGCCAATTTTTCAAAAGGCAGTCCTTACTGGGTTATTTCAGTTCTACAACCGTCACGCCGCTCTCACCTTCGCCGTAACGACCAAGACGGAAGCTTTTGACCATGCGGTTGCCACGCAAATGCTTATGGATGGCAGTGCGCAGTGCGCCGGTGCCGTTGCCGTGGATCAAGTAGACCACAGTCTGTCCGTTCAGGATGGCGCGGTCAATAAAGGAATCCACCTCCGACAGTGCCTCGTCCACCGTCAGCCCCAGCAGGTTGCACTCCATTTTGGCGGTGCGCTGTACGCGCTCTACCCTGCCGTTGGGACGGTTGGTGTCGCCGGTCAGGCGGGAATACCGCTGCTGCGCTTTGGTCTTGGGCGCAGTGGGTTCTTTCACCAGCTTTTCCGGCTGCTTCAGGCCCTTGAGGGGTACCTTGGTCTTGATGATACCGGCACGCACCAGCACATCGCCGTTTTTATCAGGCAGCGCCAGAACGGTGGCCAGTTGGTTCAGCTCTGCAATGCAGACCTCCTGCCCTACCTTTACCTCCTTCAGCGGCACAAACTCCTTAACGGGATTATGCACCACCTCCGTACCGGCAAACAACTTTTCGGTCTCCTTTTTGGCGATCTCGCGGGCGCGCTGCGCTTTCTGCTGGGCGCTCATGCGCTCGTCCTTTTGCAACTGGCGCAGCTCGTCGGTCAGCGCGTAGGCCTGTGTTTCCACCTGCTGTGCCAGCGTACGCGCCTTGGCACGGGCAGCTTCCAATTCATTCTCGCCCTGCTGGATCAACTCATCCCGTTTTTTGCGGGCGGCTTCCAACTGATGAGAAGCTTCATTGCGTAGCTGCTCCACTTCGTTCTGGCTTTCCTTCAGTTGCAGTTTCAGATCATCCAGCTGACCCAGAACCGCGTCCAGACGTTTATCCTCGGCAGACAAATGCTGCTGGGCAGCCTCAATGACGCGGCTGGGGATGCCAAGCTTTTCGCTGATCAGGAAAGCGTTGGATTTGCCCGGTACGCCCACGCTCAGCTTATAGGTGGGACGCAGGGTCTCCAGATCAAACTCGCAGCTGGCGTTGACCACACCCTTAGTCTCCAGTGCAAAAACCTTCAGTTCCGCATAGTGGGTGGTCGCCATCAGCAGCACACCACGGCGGCGCAGCTCCTCAATGATGGCAACTGCCAGCGCGGCACCCTCAGCGGGGTCGGTACCGGCACCCAGCTCGTCCAGCAGCACAAGGGTGCGCGGCATGGCAAGCTCCAGTATACCGGTGATTTTTTTCATGTGGCCGGAGAAGGTGGAAAGGCTCTGCTCAATGCTCTGCTCATCGCCGATATCCACCAAAAATTCATCAAACACGCAGATCTCGCTGCGCTCGTCAGCCGGGATCAGAAAACCGCACTGCGCCATAGCACACAGCAGACCGGCTGTTTTCAGAGTGACCGTTTTACCGCCGGTGTTCGGGCCGGTAATGATAAGGGAATCATATTCCCCGCCCAGTGCAATATCCACAGGAACACACTTTTGCGGATCGATCAGCGGATGGCGGGCGCGAATCAGGTTGAAGGAAGAATCCGTCCGCACAGCGGGTTTGAAGGCCTTCAGTTCCAGCGCAAGCCGCGCTTTCGCCAGCAGGATGTCGATTTCCAACATGGCCTTGTAGCTGTATTGGAACTGCGGCTCAATGGCGGCCACCTGTGCAGTAAAGGCCACCAGAATGCGCTCGATCTCCTGCGCTTCCTGTGCGCGGTATTGCAGGATGCGGGCATTGGCTTCCACCACTGCCTGCGGCTCCACGAACACCGTAGCACCCGTAGAGGATACATCGTGGATGATACCGCTCACTTCGCCGCGGTATTCGCTCTTGACCGGCACAACATACCGGCCGTTGCGCATGGAAACCACGCTTTCCTGCAAGTATTTAGAGGTATCCATATTGCGCACCATGCTTTCCAGCCGGTCGCGGATGCTATTTTCGGTGGCGCGGATCTTCTTGCGCAGTTCTGCCAGCGTTCGGGAGGCGGTATCCGCCATGGCGTCCGGTGCCAGAATGGCACTTGAGATCTGCTGCTCAAGGCCCGGTTCTGGTGCCAGCGCGTAAAACAGATCATCGGTCGGCAACGCGTCGTGCTCGGAGGAGCCATACCAGCTGGTCAGGTGCTGAAAATTGCGCAGCGCACCAGCCACCATCAGCAGCTCGCCCATGGAAAGCACGCCGCCCTTTACGGCACGGGCGGCAAGCTGGCTGACCCCCTCTACCCCGCCAAAGCGTGGTGATCCGTTTTTGATCAGCAAGGTGTTGATGCTATCCGTCTGCTCCAACGCGTAGCGCACCTCGTCCGGGTCACACTGCGGCTCAATGGCCAGCAGCATAGCACGGGCTTCCTTACATACGCAGCCCTCCGCTGCGCGGGAAATGATCTTATCCAGTTCTAATGTTTTTAAGTAGCTTGTTTCCATACTTTTCCTTTTTGGTCAGGGCAGCACACTTTTCAAAAAAGCATAGCTCTTCAGCGGCTTATCCAGATGCGTCAGGGCATAGTTTTCAGCCACTGCGGAAAGCTTCGCCAGACTGCCCACAGAGATCTTAAATGCAAATATTTTTTTGTCCTCTACCAAGCAGATGTGGCGCAGTGCAAACAGCGCAGCCTTATCCAGATTGCAGTTTTTGCCCGCCTTTGCCGCACAGGATGCACAGAGCAGATGCCCTTCCTGTGCGTCCAGATAAAAGGCATCTCCTTCATCGTAGGTGCCGCAGTCCCGGCAGCAGACCAGCTGCGGCATAAAGCCGCACTCGCTCATGGTGCGCAGCTCAAATACCGCCTTGATTACCCGCAGGTCGGTGCGGTGCTCGCTGATCATATACAGGCTGTTCAGCACCAGACGCAATTCCCGGGCTGCTTCCTCTCCGGTAGGCGAAAGCGCAGCAGCCAGCTCAGTAAGATACATGGCAAGGCTTACCCCTTCAATGGAGGAAGAAACGCCATGGAAGATATTCTGCACCTCGGCTTCCCGCACGGTATACATATTGCGTCCGGGCACCAGCGTAAACTCCGAATAGCAGAACAGCCCGCAGGCGCTGAACAGCTTGCTTTTCAGCCGCAGACTGTTTGCAGCCATTGCTGTAATGACACCCAGCTTTGGGGTGAGGATCGTCAGAATGCGATCTGCTTCTCTATAACGGGTCTCCTTCAGTACCAGACCCATGGTCACAAATGGTTCCATCGTCCGTTTCTCCTGCCGGATGCTCGGCGGGCAGCTGCACCAGTTGTTTGTAATCGAGATAACGGAGAATATTCCCCGTGCAGGCAAAGGCCTGCCAGCTTGCGGCAGCATCCATCTTCAGCACTCCTTCCCTTTCCTGTGCACAGGCGGCTTTTGTATAGTGTCAGCCTGATTCTAGCACAGCATACAAGGGAAAACTGTCCTGCTTTGGCAGCACTCAGCGGTTGGAGGGATTCTGCTTGAAGCCGAAGTTGTTCAGCAAAAATTCGTTATCCCGCCAGTCGGATTTTACCTTGACCCAGCACTGTAGATTGACCCGGCATCCCAGAAACTCCTCGCAGTCGGCGCGGGCAGCGCTGGCGATTTTTTTGAGCATGGCACCACCCTTGCCGATGACCATTCCCTTATGGCTCTCCCGCTCGCAGTAGATGTTCACATCAATGTCGATCAGGTCTGTGCCCGGGCGCTCCTTGAAGCGCTCCACCACCACTGCAATGCCGTGCGGGATCTCATCCCGCATAAAGAGCAGTGCCTTTTCACGGATGACCTCGGCCACCAGCTCTTTTTCCGGCATATCGGTATAAGCGTCGTCATCAAAGTAATGGGGGCCTTCCACGGCATAGCGGCTCAAGGCATCGAACAGTTCCTCACTGCCCTCCTTGTTGCGCACACTGATGGTGTAGATTGCATCGAACACGCCCAGCGCCTTTAGCTCTGCCTTGCGGGTTTCCAAATCGGCAGGTTCTTTAACAAGGTCGGTCTTATTAATGACTGCAATGGCCGGGCCGCTGCGGTGCAGCGCCTCCACAAGCGCCATCTCAGATTCGTTCAGCGCGCCGTAAGGCTCGAACAGCATCATGGAAACATCCACATCCGCAATGGAATCGCTGGCGGTCTTATCCATGCGCTTTCCCAGCTTGTTGTGGGCTTTGTGCACACCGGGGGTGTCCAGCAGCACATATTGCAGCGGCCCCCGGGTGATCACACCGGTGATGCGGGTACGGGTGGTCTGGGGCTTAGAGGTGACGATGGCCACCTTCTCGCCGACCAAGAGGTTCGTCAGGCTGGATTTGCCCACGTTCGGCCGTCCGATGACAGCAACGAATACAGAGGAGGTGTCATAATGCTCCTGAACGGGTGTTGTAGTACTCAAAGCGAACTCCTGTCTTGTTTTTTATGTTCTGTTGCAGTGAAGGGATATCATTCCGTGTAGCTGACCGTGCGGGGCAGACCCAGCTGCAGCAGCACAGCCTCTTCTTTTTCGCGCATACGCATGGCCTCCAGACCACCGTTTTCGTGGTCGTAGCCCAGCAGATGCAGCATGGAGTGAACGGTCAAAAAGGCTACCTCCCGCTGCAGCGGATGCCCATACAGATTGGCCTGCTCCATGGCGCGCTCCATGCTGATGACGATATCGCCCAGCATCATGCAGCCGTTATTCTCGTCGATATCATACTTGCCGTTCTCGCCCAGAGGAAAGCTCAGCACATCGGTGGGCATGGGCTTATTGCGGTATTGGTTGTTCAGCTCGGCAATGGCAGCGTTGTCCACAAAGGTAACGCTGATCTCGGCGGGACGGTCGAAATGCTCATATTCCAGCACGGCATTGCAGGCACGGCGGATCAGAATGCGGAGCCCGGAGGGCACCTTGACAGCTTTCTGGGAGTTGGTGATCAAAACTTTATTGGACATATCGGTCCACTCCTTTCAGGAATTTATTTAAATTTCTTATTGTTTTCTTTATTTTCCGCTTCGGCAGTCGGATGGGCGGCGCGCTCGTAAGCCTTTACGATCTCCTGCACCAACCGGTGACGCACAACGTCTTTATCGGTAAAGTAGCATTGTGCAATGCCGTTCACATCCTTCAGCACCTTCAGCGCGTCCACCAGACCGCTGCGGGTGCTGCCCGGCAGATCGATCTGGGTCACATCTCCGGTAACGACCACCTTAGAGCCTACGCCCATACGGGTAAGGAACATTTTCATCTGCTCCGGGGTGGTGTTCTGCGCCTCGTCCAGAATGATAAAGGAATCATCCAGTGTGCGCCCGCGCATATAGGCTAGCGGCGCCACCTCGATGATCTGCTTTTCCACCAGACGCTCGTAGGTCTCTGCGCCCAGCATATCAAACAGGCCGTCGTACAGCGGCCGCAGATAGGGGTCTACCTTCTGCTGCAGGTCACCGGGCAGAAAGCCCAGCTTCTCCCCTGCCTCCACCGCCGGGCGGGTCAGGATGATCCGGGATACCTCTTTGGCCTTGAAGGCCTTCACTGCCATGGCAACGGCCAGATAGGTCTTACCGGTACCCGCCGGGCCGACACCGAAGGTAATGGCATTGGAGCGGATGGCGCTCAGGTATTCCTTCTGTCCCAGCGTTTTGGGGCGAATCGGGCGTCCCTTGACCGTGACGGTAACAAAATCCTCGGTCAGCTCCTTTACCCGCTTCTCTGCGCCATCATGCGCCAGACTGATACAGTAGTGCACAGTCTGATCTTCCAGCGGGGTGCGGTTCTCGATCAGAAGAAGCATTCCCTCCACGGCGCGGTTCGCAGCGGCCACGTTGGCAGGCTCGCCGGAAATGCGCAGCTGTGTACCGCGGCAGACAGCGGTGACTGAAAACTCTTTTTCCAACAAGCGAATATTCCGGTCGCAGTTGCCAAAAACAGCCGCTGCGATCTCTACACTATCCAGTTCAATACACTTTTCCGCCATGGAGCTCCTCCCGAATTGCAGAATTTGATGACTATATTGTACCACCAAAATCTTCAGAAGAAAACTATGAAAAGTGCACAAAATATTTTCCTACATTCCATCGGTTTTTCCATACGAACTGTGTCTTAAAGCTTTTTGATGGCTTTTTTCTGAAAATGCTTGACAAAGTATATCGGTCGGCGATATACTTTGTCAAGTGATATATCGGCTTACGATATAAAGACTTCCGATATCGTTCATGGAGTATTTCAGCATGGAAAACCTTGCATTGACCGAATCAACCTATTATATCTTATTGTCTCTTTACCATCCGCAGCACGGCTATGGTATCATGCAGCAGACGGAGCAGCTTTCCGGCGGCAGAGTCCATCTTGCCGCCGGGACACTGTATGGTGCATTGACCTCCCTGTGTGAAAAAGGCTGGATCCGTCCCCTGCCCGCTGAGAGCGGCAGCCGCAAAAAGGAATACCAGCTTACCGGAGAGGGCGTACAGATTTTAAAGCACGAGCTTGCCCGCTTGCAGCAGCTTGTGGCCAATGGTGAGAGCATCCTGAAAGAAAACCGTTTTCAAGTTTTTCTTTGTGTGGGATTTTGAAAAAGAAGAGCGCTGGCTGAACGAGATGGCGCAGGAGGGCTGGGTACTGGACAATACCGGTTTTTCCTTTTACACCTTTGTGCGCTGCGAACCGGGCGAATATATCATCCGCTTGGAGATGAACCCCAGCAGCGATTACCGCGCCTTTGTAAAGGAACTGGGTGCAGAATATATCGGTGGCTGTGTCAACTGGGTGTACTTCCGTCGGAAAGCGGAGCTTGGCAGCTTTGAGCTGCTCTCGGATATCGACTCCCGTCTGACGCATCTGAGCCGCATCAATCGGATGCTTTCCCTGATCTGTCTGGCAAACCTGATTCTTGGCATAACGAACTCTCTGGATCAGGCTCGCTACGGCTGGCTGAACCTATTGTGCGCAGCAATGCTCTCCTATGCACTGGGGCGTATCCACGGCATGAAAGCAGCGCTGGAAAAGGAACGCAGTTTGCACGAATGATTTGTCAATCCCTTCTTCGCCACAACCGCAGAGAAAAAAGCGGCGTATCTTTGGATAAAAAGACCATAGCAAACCGTTCTCCATCGTGATACAATAGCAAGCGTTGTGTGCCGCCGCCCGGCGGCCGTTTGGACTGCTTGAACACAAAGGAGAAGGAACCATGGAACAGCTTTTTCTGATGCCCGGTGAAGAACGATACGAGCGCTTCAAGGATGGCAACGGTGTTCCTAAGGTACACTACTCCTACCGCTCTATGCGCGGTGCCTTCTTCGACTGCGAGAGCCGCAGTCTTGAGGAAGCCCAGCGTCTGTGTGAAAACTGGCTTGTGGGACAGGATCGCTGCTACCGCAACTAACATAGAACCATAAAACCCCTGCCGCCTTGCAGACCTTTTTGCAAAACGGCAGGGGTTATTTTTATATGGGTTTTACTGCCACACCTGCGCACAGACAAGCTCCAGTACACTGCCGGCAATGCAGCGGGATTTATCCGAAATCAGGAAACAGTTGGAAAGCTCCTCCCGCCGGGGGTCGATATCCGCGATTTTAAAACCCGGTGTGACCGGATAGCCGCTGCGCAGCAGTCCCCGCAGGATGCCGGGAATCTGTGCTGTGACCGGAATCTCTGCGCCCTCCGGGGTGCGGATGGTGGCAATGGGCTCACCCTTCTCTACTAAATCGCCAATTTTACGCACATTCATAAAAACACCGGCGGCCTGTGCATGGATCACCCGCTCTGCACCGTACCCGCCAATGACGCCGGGAATGCCGGTATTGGGGATAGCGCTCCCCTCCCGAATGATCCGTCCAAGCCGGTGGCCGCGCTTGGTTTCTACCACGGCGTCCACGTCCTGCCCGGCTACAAAGCCGGGACCGAGGGCAATGGTCAGCGGTGCCATATTCCGGCAGGTGCCAAGGTTGCGCTTGGCCAGAATAGCGTCCACTACGACCTCCGGCTTTGCCCGGGCAATACAGGCTCCCTCCGGGTCAACGAGCACCGGAACAGCGCCCTGCGCCCAGACGGACTGTGCCTGCTCCAACGCTTCAATGCGGACGGCGCGCAGACCCTCAACAGTTGTTTCGCCTTCATACACTGCTTCACACAGAGCTACCTGACGGCGGATGGCTGCGGGCCGTGTTGTTTCCAGTACCAGCACACGCAGCCCGGCGCTCCACAACCGGTGGATGGTTCCGGTGGCAAGGTCGCCGCCGCCGCGCACGATAATTAGGGCGTCCTTTTTCATTTTGTTTCCTCCCCGGGGAAAAGTGTCTGCAATAGCACCTCCATGGAGCCGCCGCAGGCAGCAACAGCCGCATCCTCGTTTTTGCCGTCAGCCGAAAGCTGCAGGCATTGCAGAACGGGCGCAGCCTGTGCCAACAGCTTCTGAGCAGCCTGTACCGTGTAATGCTCCATAATGCCGCCACCTACGCTGCCCACGGTACTGCCATCTGGTAGAATGAGCATCTTTGCGCCCACATCCCGCGGAGTGGAGCCGTGCCGCGCAACGATGGTAGCCAATACCGCCGGGGTGCGGGCTTTTTCTGCCTGCACCATCGCATCCAGCAAGGCGATGGGATAGCCCTCGGTCTGGGGGCGGGCATTCTTGACCTGCACGATCTGCGCCAGGATGGAAAGCGCGATCTCCGCAGCGGTCTGCGCCCCAATGGCAAGGCCGATGGGTGCGCAGAGTGCATCAATTCGCTGGCTGTCCAGCCCGTTCTCCAACAGCTGACGGCGCACCAATGCAGCACGGCCACGGCTGCCCATCATGCCCACATAAGCCGCAGGCTTTTGCAGAATCCGGGTCAGGCAATCCAGATCAAAAGCATGGGAGCGGGTCAGCACTGCAAAATAGGTCTCGTCCCCACCGGGCACATCCTGAAGTGCCTGCGCAAAGGGAGCGCAGAGCACAGTATCCGCTCCGGCGGCGCGCAGCTGCTGGGCAAATTCCTCCCGGTCGTCTATGGCAAGCACCGGCATGCCGAGAAGCTTTGCCTGCTTTACAAGAGCAACCGCCACATGACCGCCGCCGCAGACTGCCAGCTGCGGAACGGCACCAAAGCGCTCGGCAAATACCCGCCGCCCGTCCAGCGTAAGAAAACCCGTGGCAGTACAGGCTTGCAGAGCTGAAAGCTGGCGCTGCAAAAGTTCGGCACTCTGGGTCTGCCACACGGCATTTCCATTCCGCAGCAACAGCTGACTGCCTGCCTCTGCGCCTTCCAGCACGGTAGCCAGCGTATAGCTGCCGGTCTGGTTTGTACTTTGCAGAACGTCTGCAAGCGTTTGTCTGTTCATTGGTGTTTTTCTCCCTTAATTATTGCTCCACAGGTGTTACCTTATCAAACTGTGTCTGATTCAGTTCTGTCTGCCAGTTTTGCCAGTCCTCCGGCAGCATACGCCATGCAAGCCCGCACCCTGCCGAGATCTCACGCGGCAGCGGGATCAGCCGCCCGGGCACCTGCCGAGCATTGCATTGCTTTTCCCACTCCATAGCTTCTAAGGTAGTGCGGAAGGAAAGCACGATATAGCTTCGTTTTATTCGCATAAAAGTTCCCGGGCAAGTGCGCAAACTGCCTGCGCTGCCTGCTGCACCTCCTGCTCCGTATTGAAATGGGAAAAGCTGAACCGTACTACGCCCTGCTCCACAGTGCCAAGTGCCTTGTGCATCAGCGGGGCGCAGTGTGCCCCGGCACGCACGCAGATGCCGTAGTCCTCCCACAAAATATCTGCCACCCGGGCAGAATCCTCCCGCCCGATGTTCAGTGCTACAATGGGCGCACGAGGTTGCATGGTCATATCACCGTATACCGTTACGCCCGGCGCAGTACACACCTGCTCGTAAAACAGGCGGGCAAGGGCGTTTTCCCGGTCGGCAAGGCTTTCTACGCCCCGTTCCAGCAACCAGCGCACCCCGGCACACAGCCCTGCAAGGCCGTGCACATTCAGTGTTCCGGCCTCCAGTGCGGTGGGCATCTGCAAGGGGTGCGTTTCGTCAAAGCTGTGCACACCGCTGCCACCCACAAGGAGCGGCTCAACGCGCAGGCCGGGGCGCACATAAGCCCCGCCGGTGCCCTGCGGTCCCAGCAGAGCCTTGTGCCCTGTAAAGCAGAGAGCATCAATGCCCAGCTGCTGCACATCAATGGGCTGCGCACCGGCAGTCTGGGCTGCATCCACGATCAGCAGCAGATCGTGCCGGTGCGCAAAGTCCGCTGCGCGGGTAAGGTCAGTACCGTTGCCGGTCACATTGGAAGCCCCTGTCACCACCAATGCCCGGGTCGTGGGACGCAGCAGCACATCCCACTGGTCATAACACAGCCGTGCAGCAGTATCCACTCCGGTGAAGGAGACCTCTACTCCCTGCGCCCGCAGCCGATATAGCGGGCGTAGAACAGAGTTATGCTCGCATACCGTTGTGATGACATGGTCGCCCGGATGCAGCACGCCGTTCAGCACCGTATTCAGCGCCATGGTCGCATTGGCGGCAAAAACAATACAGGAGGGGTCCGGCGCATGGAAAAGCTCTGCCAGCGCCAGACGGGTGTCCAGTACGATCCGTGCAGCGTGAAGGGTGGGTTCGTGTGCGCCGCGCCCGGGATTGCCAGCCGTATGCAGTGCCTCCAGAATAGCCTGCTCCACCTGCGGCGGTTTATGCAGGGTGGTAGCTGCGTTATCCAGATAGATCACGGCTTTACCACGTTCCCGGCCTGCGTCAGTTTTTCGGCAATGGTGTACATGTTGGTCACACTGCCCACCGCCAGCTTCTCGGTAAGTCCGTAGAAATTCAGGCAGGTGCCGCAGGTCAGGATCTCCACGCCCTGTGCTTCCAGTGCCTTGAGATCCTCCAGCATGGCAGAGCCTTCGCAGGTCAGCGCTGCACCGCCGTTATAGAACAGGATCGTCTTGGGCAGCTTGTCCTGCTGGGTCAGCGCAAACACAAAGGCTTTGAGCAGGGTCTTGCCCAGCTCCTCGCTGCCATCACCCATAACGGCAGCGGAAATAGCCACAACCGTATCGGTGCGGGCATCCGGTACGCAGACAGGAGCCTGCTCTGCCGGGGCACCTGCTGCTTCGCCCAGCGTGAACAGCACGCGGTATTTTCGTTCTTCCAGCTTTTCGGCGCTGTACTGATAGCCCTTCTGCTGCGCCATCTTAGTCAGGTTCTGCACGGCAATCTCGTTATCTACCAGCACCTCCACCTGTCCTGCACCCTGCAGCTCGGAAATAGCCTTTTTCGCTTTGACAACAGGCAGCGGGCAGGCATCGCCCAGCGCATCTACTTTAATAAATTCAGCCATGCTGATTACTCCTCTCATTTGTCCATTACAGTGATCTCGATTTCCTGCTTCGGCAGGATCTCTCCAACAATACTTGCGGGCAGACCTGCGGCGCGCAGTTCCTGTTCCAGTGCCGCTGCATCCGCCGGGTCTACCGCCAGCAGCAGCCCGCCGGAGGTCTGCGGATCGAACAAGACTTCCTCCATGGCAAAGCTTACCTTTTCGAACCGGACGAACGGCCCGGTATGGTTGCGGTTACGCTGCCCGGCGGCAGTATACAAAAATGCATCCGCTGCTTTTTCTGCACCCGGCAGCACCGGCACGGCATTTGCATGGATGATGCAGGAAAGTCTGCCGCCCATCATCTCGTGCAAGTGGCCGAGAAAGCTGAAGCCGGTCACATCCGTAGCGGCATGGATGCGATACTTGCGGCTGAGCTCTGCCGCCGCTTTGTTCAGGGTAGTCATGGAGCGGATGGCCGCTTCCATCTCCTCCGGGGCGGCTTCGCCTACGCGGTTTGCCGTGCACAGCAGCCCAACACCCAAAGCTTTGGTCAATAGCAGCTTATCACCGGGTACGCCGGTGTCGTTCGTGTACATCCGGTGCGGGTCTACAAGGCCGGTCACAGAAAGACCGTATTTCACCCCGCTGTCCGCAATGGAGTGCCCACCTGCAAGGCTGCCGCCCGCTTCTGCCACTTTTTCAGCACCGCCGCGCAAAATCTCACCCAGCACGTTCAGATCCATCTCCTCCGGGAAGCAGACCAGATTCAGGGCGGTCTTCACCTCGCCGCCCATGGCGTAGACATCGCTCAGGGCGTTCGTGGCTGCAATTTGCCCAAAGGTATAGGGGTCGTCCACCATCGGCGGGAAAAAGTCCACGGTCTGCACCAGTGCAATGTTGTCCGTAATGCGGTAGACTGCGGCATCATCCCGGCTGTCATAGCCGACCAGAAGAGCCGGGTCTTTTTCGCCCCGAGGCAGCTTTTCCAGAATACGGCTCAGCACCCCGGCACCCAGCTTTGCGGTGCAGCCTCCCCCGGTACAGAATACGATCTTATCTTCCTTGCTCATGCACGTTCTTCCTCTTTGAAATGCGTCAGCATGCACGGAATGCCATGTTGACGCAAAAGCTGTTGTATTTGTATGCCCTGCTGCTGCAATTCCGGCGTATCGGTCTGGTTGAGCACGGCGTAAAACTGCCGGTCTCCCACCGCCTTGCGGCCACCTTGCGCACTTGCAAGCAGCTGTGCCAGCATAGGTGGCGTAAGAGGTGCATCTGGCGCAGCCGCTAAAAACTGCGGACGGATGGTATCGTAGCGGAAGCAGACCTCTCGCAGGGGCTTACCCAGCGCCGAAAGTCCTGCTACCGCCAAAACGATATCGCTTTGGGGCAGCAGCACCGGCTCGTGCGCCGCCGGGAGCTTGCAGGGGTAGTGCTTTGCCCCGTCCGCCTCAATGAATACCGCATCTGCCTGTGCCATCCGGCGCAAAAGCTGCGGCGGCGGCAGAGTCAGCTTCCCGTTTTCTGCCGGGGTTCCGATCACTGCATAGTGACCCGCCTGCCATAGGGCAGAAAGAGCCGCTTCATCCGGTGCATAACAGGCAGCAGGCTGCCGGATATGGGTAGTCGTGGTCACAAGCACCCGCCAACCCTTACGGGCACAGTGGTCTGCCATGGCATACAGCAGGGTCGTTTTGCCCCCGCCGCCTACCAGAGAAACGACATGCCCCTTCTCTGCCAGAAACGGAAACTCTTTTTCGTTCAGCATCTGCTTTTAGTGCTTGGCTGCAACTGCCATTGCAATCTGCTCCGGGGTGATGGGCAGCTCGTAGAAGCGGGTGCCGATGGCGTTGTAGATGGCGTCCGAGATGGCGGGCAGCGGCGTATTGATGACCACCTCACCGATGGACTTTGCGCCAAAGGGGCCGTTAGGCTCGTAGCTGTTCTCAAATTCCACATGGATGTGGCCGATATCGTTGCGGGCAGGGATCTTATACTGGAACAGAGAGTTCTCTTCCGGGTAGCCGTTTCTGTCGTAGGTGATGTTCTCGGTCAGGGTCATGCCGATGCCCTGCAAAATGCCGCCCTCTGCCTGCACACGGGTCAGATTGGGGTTGATGGGGGTGCCGCAGTCCACGCAGGCGTCAAATTCCAGCACCTTCACCTCGCCGGTCTCGGTATCCACCTCTACCTCGGCAGCACCCACCATATACGGCGGCGGAGACAAGGGTGAGGTGTGGGTCTCGGTAAATTCCAGCGGGATCTTGTGGCCAAACTGGGAAGCAAAGGCGATCTCGGACAAAGTCTTTTGCCGGGTGGGGTCAGCGCTCTCAAACACGACCTTGCCGTCAAACTCAACGGCATCTGCCGGGCATTCCAACAATTCCGCGCCCAGCTTACAGATCTGTTCCCGCAGCTTCATGGCGCACTTTTCAGTGGCCTTGCCGGTGACATAGGTGGTGCTGGAAGCGTAAGAGCCGGAATCGTAGGGGGAGGAATCCGTGTCCGCACCAAAGACGGTAATGTTATCCAGCGGGCAGTCCAGCACCTCGGCGGCGATCTGCGCCAGCGTAGTATCGCAGCCGGTGCCCATATCGGCAGCGCCGATCATCAGAGTGTAGAAGCCGTCATCGTTCAGCTTGAGGGTAGCGCTGCCCACGTCCATACCGGAAATACCGGAGCCCTGCATGGCCATACCCATACCCACGGCACGGATCTTGCCGTTGCCCATATCCCGGGCGGGATACTTGTGCTCCCAGTCAATCATCTCACGCACCTTGAGCACGCACCGGTCCAGTGCACAGCTGGTATTTACCGCACCGTAGTAGGCGGGCATCACATCGCCCTCCTGTACGGTGTTCTTCAGGCGCAGTGCAATGGGGTCCATGTTCAGTTTGTGTGCCAGCTCATTGACGGCAGATTCCACCGCAAACAGACCCTGTGTGGCGCCGTAGCCGCGGTATGCACCGGCAGACATGTGGTTGGTATATACCACATCACTGACAAAGCGAAAGGCTTCGGCCTTGCCGTACAGCGGGATGGATTTGTGACCAGACAGGCCCACGGTAGTGGGGCCGTGCTCGCCGTAAGCGCCGGTGTTGGACAGGGTGTACAGGTCAATGCCCTTCACAATGCCATCCTTGGTAGCACCCAGACGGACGTGCATTTCCATCTCATGGCGCGGCGAAGAAGCCGTCTGGCTTTCCACACGGCTGAAGATGAGCTTGGAAGGCTTTTTGGTCATCCAAGTCACAAAGGCCGGGTACACCTCGCTGACCGCAGTCTGCTTAGCGCCAAAGCCGCCGCCGATGCGGGGCTTGGAGACGCGCACCATGGACTTGGGAATGTGCAGTGCATTGGCGATGTTGCGGCGGGCATGGAACACGATCTGGGTAGAGCTGAGCACATTCAGCCGCCCATAAGTATCAATGGAACAATAGGTGCGGAAGGTCTCCATCATGGCCTGCTGACAGGCCTTAGTGTGGTACACATGGTCGATGACCACATCGCACCCGGCCAGCACAGCGTCGATATCACCATTGCCGCATTCATCATGAGCGCAGAGGTTGCGCTTGTTGTCGGCGCCCACGGGAGCAAGGCTTTCCCAGTTATCCTCCGGGTGCACAAGGATAGGATTATCCTTTGCGGTGTGGAAATCCAGCACGGCTTCCAGCACCTCATAATCCACTTTGATGAGCTTGAGTGCCTTGTCCACGCACTTTTCATCCTTACCGGCTACGATGGCCACCACGTCTCCCACAAAGCGGACGTGGCGATCGATCAGCAGACGGTCGTAGGGGCTGGCCTCCGGGTAAGTCTGGCCGGCCTGCGTGTAGCGGCGGGCATCCTGCGGCACATCCTCCCAAGTGAAGATAGCCTCGATGCCGGGCACTTTTTTGGCAACAGCGGTGTTGATGCTGCGGATGATGGCATTTGCATGGGGCGAGCGCAGCAGCTTGACGATCAGGCAGTCCTGCGGGATGAGATCATCCATATAGACAGGCTGGCCGGTAACCAGCTGCATCGCGTCTTTTTTGCGGAACGGTTTGTTGACGGTTTTCACTGTACGCCCTCCTTCTGCTTTTTCCATGCCAGAAAGCTCATGATGCCGCGCAGTTGACCCTCGTAGCCGGAGCAGCGGCACAGGTTTCCGGCAAGGTATTCCTTCACCTGTTCTTCGGTGGGGTACGGCTGCTCCCGGAATAAAGCCAGCGCATTCATAATAAAGCCCGGGTTGCAGAAGCCGCACTGCTCTGCACCCTGATCTGCGATAAAGGCACCGAACTCGGCAGCCTCCTCCTGCAAACCCTCCAGCGTGGTGATCTTGTGCTCATCGGCACGGGCTGCCAGCACCGAGCAGGACAACACCGGCTTATCGTCCATAAACACGGTGCACAGACCGCAGTTGGAGGTCTCGCAGCCGCGCTTGACGCTCTTGCAGCCGTGTGCGCGGACAAAATCGATCAAAAGCATATCCGGGGCGATCTCCTCGGATACCCGGACACCGTTCAAGGTAAGTGTGATCTGCATTTACTTTTCCTCCTGCATTTTACGCTGTTCCAGCTCCAGCACTGCGCGCTTTGTCAGCACGCCTGCCAGATGTCTGCGGTATTCGGCGCTGCCGCGCATATTGGAGCCGGTAACGATCTGCGCCTTTACGCCTTCGGCAAACTGCGCGGCAAGCTGTTCTGCCGCAAGGGTAGGCTCTGCCGGGAGCTCGAACCGCACGGCGCGCAGCGGACGCGCACCGATCACGATGCGGTAATCGCCGTTCTCCATCCGGGCGGCGGCACAGGTCAGCACCGGGATATCGGTCTGACTGTTGCGCACAGACTGGTAATAAAGCTGCATCGGTGTCTTTTTTACGATCAGCCGCACCAGAACGTCCCGGTCGTAGGGGCGCTGGGCATATTCCTGCAAAGGCAGGATGCCGCCTTTGTACAGCTCTACATCACAGTCCATGGCAAGGAACATGGTCAGCACATCCGAAAAGCCGAACCGGCTGTAAATGCTGCCGCCCACAGTTGCCAGATTGCGCAGCTGCACGCCCACGATATGGCGCACAGTCTCCCGCATGGCACCGTGGGTGTAGGCGGCAAGCCCCGGATGCTGTTCCAGCTGGCGCAAGGTGACCATAGCGCCGATGGAAAAACTGTCCTCGGTCTCCTCAATGGTATCCAGCCCCAGACCGGAAAGGTCGATGGCGGTGCCTACATTGATGGTTTCCATCTTCAGCCAGATCATGCCGCCCAAAATGCGGTTTGGCTTTTTCTGGTTCAGCTGCCACGCCTCCTCCAGACTTTCTGCCCGCTTATATTCTCGGATCGTCATCATGTGCAGTACCTCTCTTTTCTATCGCTGCGATATCTCTGCTTTTATTTTAGCACAGCTTTCGGTATAATACTATTATAAAATGCTGCTGAAGGGGTGTATTTGTATGAAAAAGTCGCTTACGGTCGGCTGTGTGATTATGGCCTCCGGGCTGAGCCGCCGTTTTGGCGCAAACAAGCTGCTGGCAGATTTTTGCGGCCAGCCCATGCTCTGCCGGGCCTTTGTAGCTACCGCCACACCCTGTATCGCCGCCCGCATCGTGGTGACCCGCTCGGAGGAGGTGCAGGCACTATGCAGGGCGCAGGGTGTTCCTGTGCTGCTGCACAGCCTGCCCGGCCGCAACGATACCGTTCGGCTGGGGCTTTCGGCGCTGCTGGAGCAGCAGCCGGAACTGAGCGGTTGTATGTTTCTGCCCGGGGATCAGCCCCTGCTGCGCCGGGAGACGGTAGAAGCCATGACAGAACGCTTCTGCTGCGAGCAGTCCTCCCCGGCAGAATGGCAAAAAGAAACAGAACGGGAGATCTTCCGTCTGGGAGCCGTGGCCGAAAACGACCCGGCACCTCTTGTTGGAAGTCCCGTTCTGTTTGGAAGCAGCTTTTTTTCAGAACTGCTCACCCTGCCGGAAAACAAAGGCGGCAACGTGCTGCTTAAAAAGTACCCTGCGCAGGTGCGCACCGTCTGCATTGCAGACAATGCAGAACTGCTGGATGCAGACACCCCGCAGGTGTTGCAGCAGCTGGAAGCACTTGCCCGGCAAAAAGGCTGAAGTTTACTCTGCCATATCGTTCTTGGGCAGCAACACGTTCAGCAGGATTGCCACAAAAGCAGCCGGAACAATGCCGGACTCGCCGCAGATCAGCTGGAAAGCCTGCGGAGCCTGTGCCAGAATGCCGCTGTTGGCACCCATACCATAGCCCACGCCCAGTGCCACAGACACGATGGTCAGGTGACGCGGAGTCATCTTTTCCTTGGTGATCAGCTGGATACCGCTGACCACGATGGAAGAGAACATCATAACGGCTGCACCGCCCAGAACGGCCTGCGGCATGATGGAGATCAGCGCGCCCAGCTTGGGGATCAGGCCGCAGAGGATCAGGAACACAGCGCCGGAAGCCAGTGCCATGCGGTTGACCACTTTGGTCATGGCCACCAGACCCACGTTCTGGCTGAAGGAGGTGTTGGGCAACACGCCGAATAGTGCAGCAAAGGTAGAGCCGAGGCCATCACAGATGACGCCGCCGGACAGCTCCTTATCGGAAGGCTCGCGGTTCATGCCGCCTTCCATCACGCCGGAGATATCGCCCACAGTTTCCACTGCGGTGACGATAAACATGACCAGCACCGGCAGGATCGCACGGGCATCAAATACCACCTTGACCGGCATCAGCTTGGGTACTGCGAACCAAGAGGCCTGTGCCACCTTGTTCCAGTTGAGCACCCATGCCTTGGTGAACTCTACACCATCAGCAGTCACGCCGGTGGTGGGCAGCACCAGACCCATGATGAAAGCAACCACATAACCGGCCAGAATGCCGATGAGGATGGCAGAGGAGCTAAGGAAGCCGGTGGTCCAATGCTTGAAGAACAGGATGACCACCAGCACGAACAATGCCAGCAGCAGGTTCTCCACAGAGCCGAAGTCCTTGGCCTTATTGCCGCCGCCAAAGGAGTTGATACCTACCGAGATCAGCGAAAGGCCGATGGAAAGCACCACCGTGCCGGTGACCACCGGCGGGAAGAACTTGCGCAGAGGCTTCAGGAAGAAGCCCAGCACACTTTCAAAAACACCGCCGATGATGGAGGCGCCCATAATCGCGCCATAGGCCAGCACACCGCCGCCCATCGTGCCCACAACGCTGTTGAACACGCCGATAAAGCCGGAGCTGGTACCCATAATAATAGGCACTGCGCCGCCCACGGGTCCGATGGTGAACAGCTGCACCAGCGTAACGATGCCTGCCACGAACATGGCGCTCTGCAGCAGGGTGACCTGCAGGTCTGCGAACTCACCGCCTGCAATGCCGCAGGCGCTGGTGATGATCAGCAGCGGGGTCAGGTTGCCCACGAACATGGCGCAGACATGCTGCAAGCCCAGCGGGATGGCCTGCTGCAGGGACATTTTGGCTTCAAACTGATAAGCCGCTTCTTCAAGCTTGACTTCCTTCAAAAATTCCACTCTCCTCAAGGTTTTAAAGGTTTATGCGGTTCGGATGCTTTGCAAAAAAGCGAAAATATTATAGCAAAATGCAGATAAGATGTAAAATAAGTATGACTTTTTATATGAAGAAATGCTGCATCCTTTAAGCGAACTTTTCTTCGGCAGACAAGCAAAAAAGCAGGACTTCCGCATGATTTGTCCAGCCCTTCCGGGTGGGCATCATACAGAATCCCCTGCTTTTTTCGTGCTTTTCTCTGTTTTTTGTGCGATACGGAAAAATTTGCGTTTCTGCGGTCAGAGCAATCCATAATCCCGCAAACAGCGCGTCAGCCCTGCCTGTGTGGTGTCAAATACGATGCCCTGCGCCCGCAGCTTGCTGCAATCCATCGCAAGATTCCGTGCCCAGTCAGCTTCCTGAATATCGACCATGATTCCCAGTGTCTCAGCGAACTGCCGGGCGGTCAGCACCATGTTTTTGGTGTTTTCGCTGCCAAAGTTGTAGACCCCGCCGGGCAGAGTCAAGGCAGCTTCCAACAGCGCCACCGCCTGCCGGACGTAGGTGATGCCCCGGAAATCCCGAACAGAAAAGCGGACGGATTCTCCCCGCTGTGCTGCACGCAAAAGATTCAGCGGCAGATTGCCCCGGATGGGCAGCCGGTAGCTCGGCAGGTCGTACATCCATGTGGCGCGCAGCAGTACAGCGCTCGGGCAGAGCGCCTTCACCCGCTGCTCCATTTCCAGCTTGCCCTGCCCATACACATTGGCAGGCTTTAACTGAATTGTTTCCGGCAGCGAGCCGGACTGCTCTATACCGGCATAGACCTGATCCGAACTGAAGGCCACCAGCTTTGCACCGGTCTCAGCTGCGACACGGGCAAGCCAGACCGGCAGCTCCACATTGGCGCGGTAAGCCTGCTCCGGGTGATCGGCGCAGTAGCCGGTATCCGAAATGGCTGCAGTGTGCAGAATGACATCCGGGCGCTGCTGCAAAACAGCCTGCCGCACGGCGTCCTCCCCTGCTGTTGCCAGAAAGCCTTTTGGAAAGGTGCACAACTCGTAACGCCCCGCCCATTGCTGCACCACGCGGGAGCCCACAAAGCCGCCTGCACCGGTTACAAGGATCTTCTTCATTTTGTTCTCCCGCTATGAGTTCTCAGATAAAAAATTCCAGTACGAACACCACCGCACAGCAGCCCGCAGCCACCTGAAACAGGCTTGCGCCAAACCATGCAGCGGCAATGCCAACTACCAGTGCAACAGCACCAGCTGCCGGGCTCTGCGTTGCTTGAATGATGGCCGGAAATGTCATCACAGCCAGCGTCACATAGGGAACATAGTACAAAAACGACTGGATAAAGCGGTTTTTGATTGGCTTGCGGATCAGCGTCAGCGGCAGGATGCGGATGGCGTAGGACACCAGTGCCATGACTGCAATATAGATATAATTGTTATGTGTCATCTTCGTTTTCCTCCTGCTTGACCGGGAACAGCACCGCTGCTGCGCCGGAGATCGCCACCGTTAAAAGAATGGTGCGGGTACCCTCGGAGAGTGCCGAGATGCCCGGCAGATAGCTGCACAGAAAACTCAGTGCAAAGCTGATGACGACCAGCACCGCAACGATCCGGTCTTTGCGAGCCGGTGGGATGATGATAGCCAAAAACATTCCGTACAGCGCCACACTCAGGGCGCTGACCACCCGCAGCGGCAGCAGGTTGCCCGCTATAATGCCCAGCGCCGTACCGCAAGCCCAAGCCGGTGCCGCCAGCAGGATAGCACCATAGTTATAGTACGGGTTCAGGCTGCCCGGGCGGGCGATGGTAATGCCGAACAGCTCGTCTGTGACATCATAGCCGATGAGCAGCCGATGCCAGAAAGGTGTTTCCGGCGCAAAGCGCTGTGCCAGCGCGCAACTCATCAGTAGATACCGTGCATTGGCGATCAAGGTGATGACCGCCACCTCAAAATAGGTGGCATTTGCCATAATCAGCGCAAATGCGGCATATTCTCCTGCGGAGGCGTTGTTCAGCAGACTGACAAGAAACCCCTGAAACGGCGTAAAACCCGCCTTGCGGGCTGCGATGCCCAGCGAAAACGATACCGCAAAATAGCCCAGCGCAATGGGCACGCCATCCCGCATTCCGTCGCAGAACACCTTGCTACTGAACTGATCTGCCCTTCCCGTTTGGACGAGCTGCGGCTCCAAAAGCCTCTGCTTCGATTCCATAGTTCATACTTCCCCTTTCCTATTTTGCAAACAGTAGAATCTATTATACTCCCCTGCAGACAGAGAAGAAAGGGGTTTCGGGCTTTTTTGTGTAAAATACTGCGGTCAAAATGCTTAGGGGTTGCACCGATACAGGAGACGCCCTCAGAGTTACGGCTTGTTTGATCGTGCCGGAAGATAAAAAAACCCCGGAAGGTTTCGTTTTCACGAAACCCTCCGGGGTGATGGTGCTATTGGGGATTACTCGAGCTCGGTAGGTTTAAGTCTTCACTAAGCAAATTTGTTTAGTGCATTTGTTCTTGGATGTTCACTTTTCCATGAGATTGCCATGGTAGATGTGGCTTGCTGATTTTTTAGTATCAGGATAGTATCACGCAACCAGTGGGATCTCTGGGAGTATTATAGCCGATGATTCATCCAAAATCAAGGATAATTCCATCATTCATCCTGAAGGCTTAAAATGTCTCCCAAGCAAATATAGGTTTGAATAATGCACCGGGTCGCATCTTGTCTTGTCACCTCATGATGAACACCCTTGCATTGCAAGTCCGTCAGATTATCCATCCAATCCAGTAGATAAATCACATTGCTTCCAACCATACTTTTAGAGGGGCTCTTATCTTCCAGCTTTTCAATCACCGCTGAAAGTTTATTTTTATAGTGCTCTCCACTAACGTCAATTTCCTTTCCAGATTTTGTTTTATACTTTTTCTCTTCGTATCCCGGAAAGTATTTTTCAAACAGTTCTTTGGCCGTTTCCTCAAAAAGTCTTCTACACGTTGTTAACGCCTGCGAGTATAGTTCCGGATTATCTGAACCAATTTTATCCTCTATCGCTTGAAGTTTAAGAAGAATTTCTTTTGAAAGCTTAGAAAACTCATTTTCCACTCTTGTTCGATATTCAGAAAAAACCGTTGTCGCCACATTTCCAAATGAAATCTCAATCTGCTTCTTCAGAGCATAATCATAATACCTTGATTTTAAAACTGAGAGTTTTTTCTCTGTTAGTCCAATATCATCCACTATATTTCTTGTAGACATTGTTACCGATGCTGTTAAATTATTTACCGCAACAGCAGCGTAATCTCCAGACACCGACGCACCCTTTGTAGTAAAATTATTAACTGCATTTTTCTCTGCCTCCACTTTCTTTTCTAATTCAGATGCAAGTTCCGTAAAAATGCATTTTCCAGTTTTGTCAATAAACCCTCGTCCATTTTTATATCCGATGTCAAAAGCTGCCGATGGAATATGAACCCCATCCGCTTCTTTAGGATACCCACCGTATTCATACTGTAGCCATATAATTGCATCCACGTCATTCAAAAGCCTTGCGATTTTTAAACATTGTAAAAGAGCAGATGTCGTTGTTATAGTATCGTCTTCTATTCCATTTAAAACTTTCTCACATGCCAACTGAGCACTTTCAGTCTTCGTCATTGTTTTTCACCTCAAATAAATTTCCGCCAATCCCAAAGAACTTGTCAAAGAATCCTTTCAGCTTGTCGATCACACCCTGTTTTTTCTGCGCCCGGCCACCGCCGCCAAAGCGGGAAACAGGAGGCATCAGTTTGTCAATATCAGTGCCCACAGTTTTGATCTCACCATCACGGAACGCATTGGCCAGATACTTGCGTGTCTCCGGCTCCTTCAGCTTTTCCTCTTGGATAATCTTTGCAAGCTCTTTCTCCCTCTGTTCGGACACATAAGTGTTCCACTCTGCCATCACGTCATCCACATCGTTGACCCCTGCAATAAAGGTTTCAATCAGCTGCTTTTTGCTGCGCAGTTCCGGGCTGGCATCAATCGCCTTGCGAATCGTGATGAGCACCTCTTTATCATCGCAATGGGTATCATGGTACTTTTTGACCAGCATCAGGATGTAGTCAATGTTAATTTCGACCTGCCGAATCAGCTCCACCTCGAACACCACATCATCCGTGATATCCTCTTTGGTTTCATCGTGCTTCTTGTTACGCCATTCATCCCGCAAATCCTGATAGCGACCCAAATAGTCCTGTAAATCCCGTTCCGAGATCAGCTCGTTGCCCTTGAAATCATCAAAGGAGGACAGCAGGTTCCGCATCCGCAGCAGTGCGCCAAACAACACGATAAAGTCCTTCTGGTTCTGCTCTCCAACGATCTGCGGCTCTGCCAGCGGAAATTTTTGCGTCAGCGCATCGATCATGTCTGCGTAGCCCTGATGGTATTTTCCCTGCTCGTCCATATAACCGTGGTAGTAGTCCGCATATTTGCGCAGCAAAACGATGCCGCCCGCATTTTTATCTCCAAACAGCGAAATTGCCGCATCCACCCGCTTTTGCAGGTTGCGGAAACAGACGATATTGCCAAAGGTCTTAATGCTGTTCAGGATGCGGTTCGTCCGACTGAACGCCTGAATCAGACCGTGCATCTTCAAATTCTTATCCACCCAAAGGGTGTTCAGGGTCGTGGCATCAAAGCCTGTCAGGAACATATTGACCACGATCAGCAGGTCAAGCGCCTTGTTCTTCATGCGGAGCGATACGTCTTTGTAGTAATTCTGGAACCGTTCGCCATCGGTAGAATAGTTCGTATGGAACATCTCATTGTAATCCTGAATCGCCGCATCCAGAAAATCCCGGCTGCTCTGGTCGAGGTTCGAGGTATCTTCCGGGTTTTCCTCGTCCAGAATCCCGTCTGTTTCGGCTTCGTTCGCACCATAGCTGTAAATGGTGGCAATGCGTAGCTTCTTGGTCGGGTTGGCTGCCATCTGCTTTTTGAATTCCTGATAGTACAGCTTTGCCATCGGAACAGATGCCACACAGAAAATCGAATTAAAGCCGCTGACACGCTGCTTCTGCTTGATTTCTTCCACCGCACCACGCTGGGCAGAGGCAACCTCCGCCACATTCGTCAGCAGATTAAACTCATACGATTTGTCTCCCCGATAGGTTTTCTGGTCAAAGTGGTCAAGGATGTACTTAGTCACCAGAGAAATACGCTTGGGTGCCATGAATGCCTTTTCCCGGTCGATATCCCAAACCTGTTTATCGTCCATGTCTGGCTCTGCATCCATCGTCTTGATGTAATCCACACGGAATGGCAGCACATTCTTGTCGTTGATGGCATCAACGATGGTGTAGGTGTGCAGTTGGTCGCCGAACGTCTGCGCCGTGGTGAAATAGCGTGGATCAGTGGAGCTTCCTGCATTGACTGCAAAAATCGGCGTTCCAGTAAAGCCGAACAGGTGGTACTTTTTGAAATTGTGGACAATGGCTTTATGCATATCACCGAACTGGCTGCGATGGCACTCGTCAAAGATGATCACAACGTGCTTCTGGTAGACCTCATGCCCCGGATTTTTCTTAATGAAGGTCGCCAGCTTCTGGATGGTGGTAATGATGATATGAGCTTCCGGGTTTTCCAACTGGCGTTTCAGAATCGTTGTACTGGTGTTGGAGTTTGCCGCTCCCTTCTCGAAGCGGTCATACTCCTTCATAGTTTGGTAGTCCAAGTCCTTGCGGTCTACCACAAACAGCACCTTGTCGATGTAGGGTAACTGCGATGCCAGCCGTGCCGTTTTGAAGGAAGTCAGCGTCTTGCCGGAGCCAGTGGTGTGCCAGATGTAGCCGCCGCCCTCAATGGTGCCATACTTTTTGTAGTTGTTGGCGATCTCGATGCGGTTCAATATCCTCTCGGTTGCTGTGATCTGATATGGGCGCATCACCATCAGCATCTTTTCTGAGGTAAAGATGCAGTACCGGGTCAGCACGCTCAGAATCGTGTGCTTTGCAAAGAATGTCCGGGTAAAGTCGATCAGATCCGTCAGCACGCGGTTGTTTGCATCGGCCCAGTAGGAGGTAAATTCAAAGCTATTGCTGGTCTTTTCCTTTTTCGTCTTACCGTGTTTCGCGTCCTTGATGGCATTGTAGCGGGTGCTGTTGGAGTAGTACTTGGTATTTGTGCCGTTGGAGATCACAAAAATCTGCACATACTCATATAAGCCGCAGCCCGCCCAGAACGAATCCCGCTGATAGCGGTTAATCTGGTTGAACGCCTCCCGGATGGCCACCCCGCGCCGCTTCAGTTCCACATGAACCAGCGGAAAGCCGTTGACCAGAATCGTCACATCGTAGCGGTTATCATGCCGTGCGCCGTCTGCTTGTTTTACCTCATACTGGTTGATGACCTGCAGGCGGTTGTTGTGGATGTTCTTCTTGTCGATCAGCGTGATATTTTTGGAACTGCCATCATCCCGGTGCAGCACCTGCACATTATCTTCCTGAATCTTCCGGGTCTTTTCGGGAATATGCTCGTTGGGGTTGGCAATCACATCACTAAAGAACTGCCGCCACTCCGTATCGGAAAACTGGTAGTGGTTCAGCTCTTCCAACTGACTGCGGAGGTTGGCAATCAGTTCATCCTCGGTATGTAGCGGCAGATAGGTATAGCCCTGCTCGCACAGCAGGCGGATAAACTCTTTTTCCAGTTCCGCCTCGCTCTGGTAGCTGTCAGAGCGCACCTTGGAGGGTTCATAGGCAGCAACAACCGTATCTTCATTGGTAGCCGCAACGATATTGAAAAAGGACATTTCAAGTTCCTCCTACCATTTATCCTTCCGCTATATGCCACAATTCACAATATAGCGAGCTCTTATAAACCGGTATCATTTCAACAAACTCAAGTTTAGCTCCTGTCCATTTGCCTATTACAAAATTCTCTTTTTCGTAGATGAACGAAACATAAGTGTCATACTCTGGCAATCTGTCCATTCGATATTGGAAAAGATACTTAAAGTCCGCATTCAATCCATCAAATGCAAGTTTTCTTCCCTGTTCAAAATTGTCATTTGAATCAAAATTGAAGTTATATGGAAAGAACAACATTATATTTTTCTTTGTCTCAAACGTCTTTATAATTTGAGATACATCTTTTTCCAATACATCTTCTTTTTCTTTCTTCTCTCGAATCTCTATCATTTCATTCCGGTTCAGGCTCCGAAACACTGCATACGGAATGCTGTATGTAATCGGTTTATACCCTGGAACACCTTCATGCTTTTCTGATAGCCCAAAGCTTATAACACCGGGCATGATTTCTTGGATTGATGGTGAAAGGATTTTAGCCGCTTGTAGCTTTGATTGAGATGTAAAGAGCTTAAAATCAAATGAATACATATCCGAAATACAGTCACATTCTCCATTTGACTCCGAAACAGGTTTACTATACGGTTTTCCATTCGACTTTTGCAAGAAGTAGTCTGAATGATTTATAAAATCTCGCAGATAATCTTCATACGAGTATGGCTCCATCGTTCCATCAATAAAGTTGTCTATCACCCTAGCTGCTCCAAGAAAATCCACTCTCATTTCAGAATATTTCAATCAGTTCAACTCCTTAAAGTTCAACAGCTTATCCCGATAATGCTCATACTGCCTTTGTCTTGCTTCGGTCTCCGCTGGCAGGCCGCTGGTCAAATCATTGCAGATGGCATCAAAGCGGTCAAGAATAGAAACAACGCGCTTCTGTTCCTCAATGGGCGGCACTGGCAGATTTATCTCTCCCAGTCGTTCACCACTCACATGGGGAACACCTGCACCACGCTTCATTCCATTCAACTCTGCTTCCTTGTTTTTTAGCATATAGTACAGATATTTCGGTATAGCAACTTCTTTCTTCGCTTCATATCCAAAGCCATCCGTAATAAAAATCGGTTCATCCCAGTAAGAAACAAATCCAGCAGATGCGCCACTCCGAGCCACCGCGACAATTTCGCCGGTGTGGTTAGCACGGTCAATATAATACGCCGGTTCTTGCCCTCCCAAAATCACGGGAATACTACCAGCTTTTTCATTTTTCTTAGTGATATACTCACCACGAAAAACATTTGCAATCGCACTCAGCGGCAACATGGCATAGCCAAACACATACTGCAAGAGCTTAATCAGTGCTCTGCTCTGCTCTGCTCTGCTCTGCTCTGCTCTGCTCTGCTCTGCTCTGCTC